>Ga0209611_10005494_pt1 | contig 21195 bp, 20 predicted proteins | sample S1TSphgellanicum_3_FD_187693 | JGI IMG/M metagenome (GOLD analysis project Ga0209611, IMG submission 187693) | Host-associated microbial communities from peat moss isolated from Minnesota, USA - S1T2_Fc - Sphagnum magellanicum MG (SPAdes) (version 2) | ecosystem: Host-associated > Plants > Peat...
GAGTACTTAGCTCAAAAGCCTCCTCCATCGTTAAGCTCTGTTGGGTGTCCATTGAAGATGAAGAGATCATTCTCTATCATCATCATTATCTTCGTTCTTTCAGAATGAAGAAATGGAGAAATGGGGTTTTTTTTTTCTTCCTTGGATTGATGAAGAAGATTGCCATATCTCTCATCATCTTGTTTGTCTTTGCAGCAACAGCTGATGATGATGATGATGATCCGTGAACCTGTCTCATGCTTTGTCAAAAATTTCTCTTGCAGAAACTAAAACTCTCTCTAAAAACACCGTGGTTTTGTGTCTTTTCTGTGTTGATTGATGCAGGTTGATAGAGAATGATCTGTTCAGACAGGATTGGAGGTCAAGAAAACGTGTTGAGATTTTGCAATATGTCGCAGTCAAGTGGACATTTGTGTTTCTTGTAGGTGTACTCACGGGCCTAGTTGCCTTTGGCAACAACCTGGCTGTTGAGAACATTGCGGGCTTGAAATTTGTTCATTCTGTGAACCTCATGAACTCAGACAGGTTCTCAATCATATTCTTAACCCTTCAGAAGAATCCCTGTTGTTTTTTTTTCCTGCTTCAGTTTCCTCCAGAATTGGTATTTTAGGGTTTCCCTTGCTTGTTAGAAAAGCTGAAAAAGTGAGCCCCAATAGTGTTTTTGCCATCTGCATTGTCTTAATTTCTTCTGCATTGTCTCAATCTTTTCTGCATTGTCTGAGTCTTTTCTGCATTGCCTCAAATCTTTTCTGCATTTTTCTACATTGTCTCAAATCTTTTTCAATCTTTTTCTGCATTGTCTCTGTTCTTTGTGATTGTTGACGTAGGAAGAACATTTTGGGTTTGCAAAAAAATGCAGGTTTGTGTTGGCATTTCTTGTGTACGCGGGAGCAAATATGCTGTTGGTCATGTTGGCAGCGATGCTTTGTGTGTACATTGGTCCCTCAGCAGCAGGTTCTGGGATCCCAGAAGTGAAGGCGTACCTGAATGGTGTCGATACACCCCATGTGTTTTCACTCAACACACTAGTTGTGAAGGTGAGAGAATGTCTTTTCAGAATCTACAGCATTTTTGGCTTCTTTGTTCGTTTCCTGTTATCAGATCTGAAATCTCTGTGATTGTGATATCCCCAGTAGCTGTAATTGTGACCTTGTAATCAATGTGAAATGAAGCTTAATTTAGAAACTAATGCTTCTGTGAACTCCAAATGCTGTAGTGCAGAAGCTTAGATGCCAGAATTTAGAATGCAAAACTTGACTGTTCTCCATCCATAGCAATGCAGATTACATGAAGGTTTGGTTGGGAGGTGAGAAGAGTATGCTGACTTTCCCTGAATTTCATTTGCTGGAAAATGCAGATACTTGGAAGCATAGGTTCAGTGGCAGGAGGACTCATAGTAGGGAAGGAAGGTCCATTGGTGCACATTGGTGCTTGCATTGCATCTTTGCTAGGTCAGGGGGGTTCAGTCCGATATGGTATGACATGGAAGTGGTTGCGGTATCTGAAGAATGACAGAGACCGTCGTGATCTCGTAACCTGTGGGGCAGCAGCTGGAGTTGCTGCTGCCTTTCGTGCACCTGTTGGTGGGGTCCTCTTTGCATTGGAAGAAGTTACATCTTGGTACAATAATCTGACCTCTTGTAGCCAGCTGCATACTGTTCTCAAGTCTTAAGTTTGAAGGTGCTTCCAGAGCTCCAGTTACAATTGAGCAATGTGAAACAGATAATCACCCAATAAGTGGATGTGATGTGCAGCATAAAACCCTAAACCCTAATTCTTGAGGACTCAGAAAATCTTATATTCAAATCTCGTTACTATATGAGCCATGTTGCACAGAATAGTACTACATTGAAGGGCTCATGCAAACAAGGTGGTACATGGAGTGTGTGTGATGACAGGTGGCGTGGCCCACTGTTATGGAGAGCATTTTTCACAACAGCTGTGGTGGCTGTCATTATGCGCACAGGAATTGTATGGTGCGAGCACGGACATTGTGGGTTGTCAGGAGAAGGAGGTTTGATCATTTTCGACATCAGTGGAAACCCAGACAATTATGGGCTCCAGGAGCTTTTGCCAGTAGCAATACTGGGAGTGGTGGGTGGTGTGTTGGGAAGCCTTTTCAACCAAATTAATGGCAAAATTATCATGTGGAGCAATGGCTGGCTCAAGAAGTAAGTAACTCCATTTGTTAAAAACTTGACGTGTTCAAGCACACTATCAAGCATTTAAAAGTTGCGAGCATGTTTATGAATGGTGGGTTTTTTCTGTTGCAGGAAAGGAAAGTTTGCCAAAATTGCACAAGCAGTCATTGTGGCTTTCATCACATCTGTGTGCAGCTTTGGTTTGCCATGGATGGCAACATGCCGGCCATGTCCTATGACTGTTGGAATCCCCAGTGAAACAAAGTGCCCAACATATGACCTTACTCGTAACTTCAAATCATTTCACTGCCCTGCGAACACGTACAATGATCTTGCGGGCCTTTTTTTCAACACCAATGATGACACTATTCGGAACTTATTTAGCAAGGGAACAAATGGGGAGTTTGAATTCTCATCACTAGTGATATATCTTGTGACTGCTTACTCCCTTGCATTATTAACATATGGAATTGCTGTACCTTCAGGGCTGTTTGTCCCTGCAATTTTATGTGGAGCGACTTATGGACGGATAATGGGCATGATAATGAAACAGATATATGGAACAGGTCCAATGGATGAAGGCGTTTATGCCCTTTTAGGAGCAGCCTCATTTCTTGGGGGTTCTATGCGGATGACTGTCTCTCTTTGCATTATAATCCTTGAGTTAACCAACAATTTGTCACTACTCCCTCTTATTATGCTTGTATTGTTGATATCCAAGACAGTTGGGGATGCGTTCAATGATGCAGTTTACCACTTGCATGTCAAAATTAAAGAAATCCCATTCTTAGAAGCCCACCCATTGCCCTTCATGAGCCACTTAACGGCTCGTGATGGGATTACGAGACCTTTGGTGTGGTTTTCGGCAATTGAGCGTGTTGGTACAATTCTGGATGTGCTTCGTTCCACCAAACATAATGCTTTTCCTGTTATAGATGACAATTTCGATGGACAAAATGATGAGTGTCCTGTCTTTTGTGGCCTCGTCCTCCGATCACATCTGTTGGTGTTGCTCAGGAAAAGGCAATTCATGGAAAGGAGAGAAAGGGGAGGTTTGAAACAGGGTGGATCTTTTTCATCCACTGAATTTGCCAAGCCAGGATCAGGGAAAGGGGTGAAAATCAATGATATTGACTTGGACATTGCAGAGGAAGAAATGTTTTTGGACTTGCATCCGGTGACAAATACTTCACCCTACACTGTGCTGGAAACCATGTCACTTGCTAAAGCTTACACTTTGTTTCGACAGCTTGGTCTCCGCCATCTCTGTGTTATGCCAAAGTCATCTTCAGAGGTATATACATTTGGAAAGTTTAGTACTTTTATGTTGACCTGGTTATGTTTTTTAGGGTTAGGGTTTTTGGGTTGACTGCTCGGACAACATTTGTTCCAGTTCAATGTTCCCCGCCCCTTCTTCCCCTTCTTACTGGCTGTGGGGACTTTTGGGTTGTGGATTTTTTATTTTTTGGGGGGGGTAAGCCAAGAGTTGTGATATTGCAAGAGTGGAAATTTCCAACATCCCAATAGTCCAGGTTTATTAATCCCTCAGAAGCTGTGTGCTAACAGTTTCATTTTTTGGGGGGGTGGGTGGGCGGTTTGCAGGGGCAACCCATACTTGGGCTTCTGACACGGCATGATTTTATTCCGAATTCTCTTCTTAATCGGTTCCCAAGCCTGAGACAGTTGAATTACCAAAAGGTTCATGCTTTCCCTTCTTTTTCATCACCATCACAGCCTTAAAAAATTCACTACTAACCCTTTCCAACAAGTGGCCCTTCCTCTTGTTCTCCATTCTTTATGAGTCACAGTTTTGGTTGCAAAAAATTATGTAGTCCTCTGTTCATTTTTTTTCACCTGAAAGCTGTAGAGTCATGGGTGGAGGATTCTCCACACAAGTGAAAATTGAAAACTCTTTTTAGAGGAATTAATTCTTCCTTCCATTAGCTGCCATTGCAGGATTAAAACCCCCTATTAGATGTTAAAAGCCTCTCCCAGATGTGGTTCATAATGCCATTCAATAAGGTCCAATCTTCAGGTTTATTTTCTCTCCCCACAATTCTATGTCTATACAAGGCCTTGCAATGGCACATTGTTGAGCTGCATTAATGTAAATTGCTACTATATCTTGACATGAAATGAGCGTCCGTTCATGGTTTGAGTCTTCTATGTCATTTTGCAACAGGGAAGTATGAAGCCAGAGATAAAAGGACTAAAAGGATGCTTTCTCTTGTTTGAAGTTGTTTCTGTTCCCTTACAATCAAAATGGCTTTAGTGGTTGTTGTAGCAGAAGTACTCCGATTGAAAGTGGTGTCTTGATCTCACATGTGGAAGTTGTCACGTGCAATTAAATCAGCACGGAGCAATATCAAAACTAACAATGTTGCACTAACAAAACATACACACAAATGTGTATGTGGTGTGCTTGGATTCTTGCATTACTGGTGAGTTTATTTTGTGACATGAAAGATGAGATTTCAAATCCTCTCAAGGGATACTTCAAGCCACCCTTTGAACACAAAAGAATTGAATGTCTTCCAATTTTGTGTGGCCTAGTCCCATAAGCAAGTAACCTTTCAGATTCTGGGAGTTTCCCATTTTAGACTACTTCATGGCCTTTCAGTCTCCCAATGTAAAACCCTATTCATCACAAATTTGAGCTCTGCACTGCTGTGCACTACCAGTGACAATCAACTTCTATTTTTTTCTTATGTTTTCATATGGTTTTCAATAATTCATTGATATTTATGTCAATGTCAAATTTAATTTAAATTTTCAATATATTTCATTCTTCAAATAGTTAATTCTTGAAAATATGGAAGTTTTAATTAGCACACTATTTGGAAATTAATGTGAATGAAATAAAATTTATCAATATGTTCAAGAATTTTATAATTTGATATTTAGGATGATATTTTATCAAAAATTTTGTAAGAAATATCATTAATTCTTGTAATATTTTTCATGAACTTTGATTTTTAAATGATAATTTTCTAATAAATATTCACTACTAGACAACATGTACATGGACTAATTAGATTAGAAGTGATTGTCAAAAGATGCATAAAAATGTATTGGACAAACTTATATGCATTATACTAAAATAATTTAATCAATTTTCCTTTTTCATTTCAATTACTCTAATCCATCACGATGTGTTTATTGAACTTTTAATTGAAATACTTTCATTTAAGACAGCGGCATGGCCTTTGTATAATTCACACCTTATTTGTCATCTTGCGGTCTCCCAAACCATCTTGCTTGCCCCCCACCATGCTCTTTGTGCTGTTGTGAAAGCCCATGATGAGTAAGGGCACACCAAGGTAGTTTTGTAATGTTCAGACCTATGATGCAAAAGCTATTAAATATTGAACAATTTTGTGAAAGAATATTCACCAAAACCAAAACAAAGTTTTTCAATAAAATTAGGGCAACCTCTTGATACTAAGACAAGTCTTGATGGGCGAGATTTTCTTGGTGGCATTTTTGCAATTTTTAGACCCAAGGTTGGGGAGATATTGAATTTAAGATTCAAAATTGGGCTTCATCGTCGGGGTCCTATTCACACTTGGAGCATTACACAGTCCTGTTCACACTCATGCTAGTGGCACATGCCCCCATAGTTTTGGGTGTAGTACAACTTTCAAATAGTGTGAACCGTAGGGTCACTTTAGACGAGGGTCCAAGGTCCAATGAAATAGAACAATTCTATTGGATGAGAGTAGGTCCGATGAAGTAGAACAATTCTATTGGATGAGAGTCATAAATTGGACGATGAGCCTTTAGATGAGGGTTCAAGACCAAAAAGTGGCAAATTTGAGGCTAAACTTACATGGCACCATTTTGGAGGGGAAATCAATTGGTTCAAACCAGAAAAAAAATAGAACTGAACTAAAAAGGAGCGAGCTCATGATTTGAAGAACCAAGATGCAAGGTGGGGTTCACCGCAGAGGAGTCCAACTCAAGGATTCAATTTGCTTCAAATGAGTCCAAATTGGTTCTTAGGCATTTGGCCACTGGACCCCATCAAAAGTGGGCCTTTTAGTTTGGCTTGTAAACATGCCCAAGATGCAGTACTCTCCACGGGGCTGAGAAAATGACTGTTTTTGATTGGCCAACCATAATAATAATCCCTCCATGTGGCCGAGAAAATGACTGTTTTTGATTGGCCAACCATAATAATAATCCCTCCATGTGGCCGAGAAAATGACTGTTTTTGATTGGCCAACCATAATAATTGGCCCAGGTATTCATATACATGGATGGGAATGGGAGAACAATTGACATGGTATGTCGGATGGGGTATGTTGGATGGGATAAATACTGCAAAGGGGCCACCCTTCAATTCTGAACCGGATCTAGTGTGAAAATGAAATGGTTTGACAAGACAGGTCACAAAACTATTAAGAGTGGAAAAAAAAATTCCATCTCTTTGAGGAAAGTACAATATATGTCCCCACACTTGATGTCCTGTGATTAGCCAAAATTACACTTTGTGCTCCTGTGATTAGCCAAAATAGGTGACCAATAGACAAATAGGTAGTCTTCTTTCCCCCAAGTTATCATCTGACTCATCAACTTTGGTTCTTTTGGACTAATGTTTTTCTGGGTCCTGTTCTTCCGTGTCTGTATTTTTCATTTATTTTTGGGTCCAATTTTGTGATGTTGCCACACTGGCAATCAATCATCCAGAAGCAGATTTAGCCACATTTGGCTATAGACCAGCTACGAAAGTAGAAATTTATTAAAATCCTTCATTACTTGCTTGAATGTTGTGTAGATTTTTCAAATTTTTGTTTCCACGTTTTGGCAACTTTTTTTTTGAATAAAAGGAATATTTGACAGAATGTTAAAGAAAAGGATTGTTTGAGAGGATAATTTTTTGAAGTTAAAAAAAAGATTATTTGAAAGAATGAAAATTTGAATTTTTGAAGAAAAAGAAATATTGAAAGGAATAATTTTTGAATTTTTTTTTTTCAAGGAAAGGAAGATTTTAAAAAGAACATTAATTTTTTTGAAAAAAAATTCGCCACAACAAAAAAAAAAGAAAAAAAAGAGAGAGAAACTTTTGGACTCCTATTTCTTGCAATAAAATTTGCCAGGTATTTTATTACATCATCTTTGCAGCCAGATAAACATGTGCACAGCTGGCAAAAGTAGCACCAACTGGACCAATCAAGAGGAGCTTGCACATAGAAGCTGAGACAACTCCCAAGTGTCAACCACGTGTACACCAAGTGTCATATGCATGGCACTCTTGTCCAACAACCACCCACCCATCAAAAACCCTAGTAAACCCTAAACCCAACTCTCTAACTTAGATTGTAAGAAAACAGGAGGGGGGAATTGTAACCTTTTTTGTTGTTCCTATTGCCACAAATGCACATGGAGCTGTCATTCCCCCATTCAACCATCAACACCCAATTGCCACGTTTGTAGCTGACACAGCATTTTGTGCCCTCCTAAAACCCTAAACCCTATATAAACATACCCTCGACTGCAATTCACCATCTTCTTTTCTGTATGCATCATCATCAGCTGCTGAATTCAGAACTCCGTTTTTGAAATCCAATTGCTGCAACCCAATCTTTCTTCAATCAAGCTACAACTAAACCCTTCTAGTTTTTGATAGTGTAACCCCAATTGCAGAAAGTCTGTGTCTTGTCAACTCTGAAAGAGAGAGATAAAGATCTTGATCTTGTTGTTTATTGAGATGGCTAATAGAGTGGCAGCAACAACGGCAGGAGCAGGAGACCCACCCTGCTGTCCCTTTGGACTGCCTTTGTGCTTTGAGTGCGGGAGTGTGCGTAACCCTTGCCATTGCAGGATCTTGGGTCCGACTCTGGGGTTCATCGCCTTCGCAGCTGCGGCCGTTGTGGAGTGGCCCATCGGCGCTTTTGTGTACTGTTTCCGTCACACGAAGGGACGTCGCATCATGGCTCAACCCGCCGCAGTTGTCTACCCGCGCGTTGCATCTTGCTTGCCCATCTAAGCAAGCTTGCTTGCATGCTTGCTGCTGCTGCCATGCGCCTGACTGACTGAAGAAGAACAATGCCATTCTCTTCCCCCCAAGGAGCTTGTCTGTTGGGGTGTTCTCTTCCTATGATGGGAAAATTGATTGGAGCTTGAAATCTCTTATTATCATTTGTTATCATTTGTTGATCACAGAGTACATAGTAGCAATTTTGTTCTTAAATTCTGAATTGATAATTTTTTTGTCAAGTCCATAGAGAAGAGAACTGTGAAAGTGGAATTTGTAAGTAGTTCGCAAATTCTGCTGAATTTGTGTTTTTGTCAACTGAAAAGTGGTTGTGAAAAGTCTTTATATTCATAAGTCGAAGTTGCATGTTCAATTGGACTGCAGTTCATGTATAGTAGCAGTGAGTCATGACTCATGACCATAATTTGTCACTCTTCCAGAATTATTAATTTAGATCTATTTGTTGTTGAACTGCTTTTTGTCACTCTTCTTGCAAAGCTTCTCTCTCCCCCCTTATACCCCCTAGCTTGAACAGATTTGTGTGTCCAAGCAGCTAGGTGTAATTTGCTCTTCTCTGCCCAACCCCCTAGCTTCACCAGATTTATTTGTGTAAGAATCTAGGGCTAACTCTTATACCACATGAATTATGATAAGAGTAGCTTAAGGAAGAGGTTCACACCTTTACTTGTATGTGCATCTCTCAGCCAACCTACAAGAGACCTGTTACACCTAATTAGCACCTTGTTGTCTGCCCATGACTTGGGAAATGCTCAGCAAATGCGTGCACCCCTTGGTCTTATAATGCATAACTTGTTCATATATAATACTTAAACGCATGAGCAGAATTTTTTTAGTGCATCTGGAGGACACATTACATTACAACAAAATGTGTCTATATGTCAAGAGATTTCACTTCAAGAGTTACATTACATTGTTTCAATGTATGGGATCTAGTGGGGATGCAATGAATTCATTGATCTAGTAAACAGAGATTATTCATTGATCTAGTAAACAGAGATTATTCAGTTTGTGATAGTGTTATTAAGCAAAAATTATGTTTAAAACAAAAGGGGTAGGCGTGGAAGTGCCAAATATGATGGACATTTCATGTTTACTCTTTTTTTTTTCCCCTCAAATTGTACTTGGAGGATATTTGTTTGTTTCATGGGGAAAATGAAAAAAACTTCCACCAATGATTTTGCACATATAACACACTTGGAGCGAGTATTCTTGAGTTCTCCAAGCATTATCAAAATGCCTTGATCAATTGGATGTCCAATACTATCATTGGTGACAATGCGCAAGCCAAAATCAATGTCTTAAGGTAAGAATTTGTTACAAATCAAAGACCTTTGATGTTTACTTTCATTCCATCTCGTGTTGAAGGACGTGTTTGTGAGCCCATAGCCTGAGAGTTTAATTCTTAGGCTTGCATTTGTAGCAACATTTGACCCGAAGCCAAGGTGTTTTTGTGCTTGTGGCATGTCCATAAAGCTTGGGCTGAAAATGTAGTCAAGACGATTGCTAGTGTGGAGGAGAGGTCTTTTATTTGCTTTTGGAAGCATCATGTATTTTCAAGATTGTCCACTTCATGCAAAACCTATTTTGTGGACAGGACAACTTGAGAAGTTGGCAACCAATTACCCTAATTCAGTTCGCTTCTATGAATATTTGAATCAACACTAGTTGCCAAAAGTAAGGTGTGGTGCATAGTAAATTGAAACATCTCCCATATAGGACTAGACATCAATGTAGCTATGGAATCATTTCATGGCAACATGAAACGAATTTTGTATTCTTCCTAGGAGAGGCTTACAGGATGGAGGATGGGCTAGCTCATCTACAATCTTGTTGGTGATGTTTTAATTCACTATTGGTATGGGATGCAATGCAAAATTTTCAGTTATGTGAGGAAAAAAAAAAACAAGAAGGCATTGTTGCAGTGCCTGCTTTCGAGCTCATGATATTCCAGAAACAAATGTCCCATTGCGCCTAGATGGGGAAGACATTGCATTTGTGGCATCCACCAACCACACGGGAAAAATGTGGACCATACATGCCTTAGCTTCAGAATGGCCGCAATGTGATTGCCCCCTTGCAACACAAGGCATTGTTTGTAAGCATGTCATGGAAGTTTTCAAAATGCTTCATCCAAACATTAGGGATGGTTCAATTGTTAGAGAAATTGGTGCCTTGCATGGGGTTGCACAAGGTGGTGTAATTCTTGAACACAATAGTCTTGATTATGGGATTGGAGACAATGACACCAAAGATGATGATCCCATTAACAAACAACTTGGCCAAAATAATGGCTTGGAGCTGAAGGATCATTTTGAATCCACAATAGATGAGGATGTAATTGATGTCATTGACAAGGTCTTTTCTAACCTTAGAGCCACAACCATGGAATTTCCAACCTTGCAAATGCATTTACTTTCAGCATTGAGAATTTTGAGAGGCAAACAAAAAAACATGTTAGTGCAGGGTGTTGCCAATTTGGCACACCTAGCTACCACAATTTTGTTCCCATACACAATAGGTGATAATGCATTGAAAAGGCATAGAGGATTGCTTAAACCCCCCGCTCATAAACACAACCATCTGAAGGATAGAACAAGAAAACATAGGCGCATCTAAAATGTGGTACCCCAAGGTGGGGTCAATTTTAAGTTTCTTTTGTGATTTGTTGGGGTTTGTTTGTGTACCAAGCAATGTCTGCTAGAATCTAAGAACAATTAAGACATTACTTGCAACTCTATTTAATTTAATTAAACGTTTCATATCTCATTTTAAACATTTTTTCCATAGTTATGATTCAATAATCAAATATTGGATTTTTGCATTGTCTATGGGACATTGTACAAGGAATTATAGGAACACCTGGTAGACATCCTTGTCACGAAATATATAATAACACATTGTAAACAAAATCAAGGTGATGTGGCTTTTATTTAAGGGTTTAAGTGTTTGTTTTGTCTTGGAATATATTGTTGTAAATTGAAAGGGGAATATTGTGGGGTGGGTGTAATTATGGTAAGGAGTTTGTGTTCAATGTTTTTAATCCATCTTCAAAGGATTACATGTTATTGGTGTTCAACTATACCATTTTGTAACCTGCAATGATACACCCAATTATTATGCACCTTACACCATGATTGCCACATTGTAACTCACCTAGAGCAGAACATGTACATACATTTTAAAACTAAACAACAAACCCAGAAACCAAAATAAACAATCAACCCAACAATAATGCAATGCAAAACTTTGGACATCACACCTATAACTTGGAAACCAACAATGCAACAACAACTACAACTTGTTGCCCTTTGAGTCAAACAATTGACAAAATGGGCATAATTAATAACTTAGGTCTCTTGTTTGCAATGTGTCAATGCCATACATTGGCGAAAAATGCCACAAAACATTTGGCCCTACAGAATTAGACAGTGCATAATACATAGTGCTCAAGCTATAGTGCAATAAAAATATACTGGCACAAAACCAACCAAAAGATCTACTAAATCCCAACTATAACATTAATGATGTTTGAGAAACATAAGAGTCAAACCTCCTTGTTATGCCACTTCGTTGTGTTCATGTTACATTGCGAAACTATGTTGAAATTGATTGTACACCTTTAGTCAATAGGTCCAACCCAACTATTGACCTAGATTTTGCTAACCTTAATTACTACATGGCATCTAAAATTGCACCTCGTAATGTGTCTTGTGCTTGAATGGCTTCAACCTTTGAAAACATGTTCGGTGTCACCTGCATTTATGAAACCTAATAGGTTAGGTTACATTATAAAATGGGCTACAATCACATTCAGATTTATTGACAGCTTAAACATACACATACGTAAATGCTATCAGACCAATTCATAGACTTCCACTCACAATAACTAGTTATGAACCTCACAACATAAAACCCACATTCGCATCTGACTCTTGTCATGGCCTATTTGGCCACACCCAATAATTGTTTGTTATGGTTCACTTCGAAGCGACATTTCAAGACATGGGACCTTGCTTGACAACCCATAGTTTGGCAAAAACTAGTGTGCCAATGTAAACAAGAAGATATTTTCAATCTTTATAGGGTCATAGAGTAGGAGTTGGTCCTCATTCATTACAATCACACTCAAGTGGTTGGCATTCTGTAGTGAGATTATGAAGTCCTTAACACAAAGTCGGATTTCTAGTTTCTTTTGGACAAATTGTGGCACACTCTGTTCTAATTCCCCTTTTTATTTAGTCTAATTTTTTACAATGTCCCAAAGGTGAGGATGTGTGATGTACATCTCTTGTGAATTCATATGAAAGTGTGAGAACCACAACTTAAAAAAATTCATGGAATCCGTGTTTAGGTGCCTATCCTCATCAAGCCTTAATTTCACATAATGTTGCTAGATCTAAAAGGAAAATGCTACTTCCTTGGTACCCCCCTTGCTAATAATGAACTTTTGCAGAAAGGATGTTAGCTTGCAAGCAACAAGACATCTTGCATAACATTATTTATGTCAAAGACCCCAAAACTCACAAAAACCCTAAAACCTTGTAGAACAAAGCCTCCTGGAAATAAAAATTTCCAATGCCACTATCATGGGTTGGTTGAAAACTTACTTGTTTTCTAGTTTTCTCCCCTTTCTTGTGTCAGTTGCTTTGAATCTCGTAGTAATTCTTAAGGGAAGCTTCACCATGATATTGAAGTTGGGGATGGGAAGCATGCGGTTGTGTTCAATTTGTTCTGGAAGGTGCAACCCTAGAGAAGGCAAGGTGTCCTATTGAAAGCTTAAAAATCAGGAAGGAGGTGGGTTGTACGGACTATAGTAGCTGGGCTTGGATTAGACACATAACATTGCAATAAATCAACTTCATTTGTTTCTTTTTTTGCACAGGACTAGATGGAATAAGCACATTCTCACTAGAATGAATTGGGTTGCTAAGGATGTTGGTGATTAGTCTTAAATTTGTAGGTAATAGCCCTTGTACTTGCTCCGTAGCTTCACCCAAAGAACTCCTTTCTGGGACATTATATATTTTTCTATTAAATGATGAATTCAAGTAAATAGCACATACATACGTTGGCCCAGAACAAAAAACAAACAAGAAGGGAGACCAAATCAACAAGGACAAAATATAACACTTTTGCTTTAATATGGAATCATACCTAGGTTAGTGATGTTTTCAATTATTGGAATAGTAGTAGACACATCAATGTCCCACATTATATGTTCACCATCATTAGGAATAACTTCAATAGGCTAGGCCTAGACTTGGTCACAAGTCTTTGTCACATCTATAGTGATTGACTTGGGGTTTTTTGGCCTTGCCCAATTTGACCATGACGCCTTGCAACTAATAGTCATAAAGTTCAACAAGATTATCTTTGCATCTTTTAGAAATCTTCTACAGTGTAGCCTCCTCCTCCAAGTTGACCTTTCCAACAAACGACTAGCCAATGTCTATGTCCTCCCTTAGTAGTAGAGCATCATTGACAACTTACACAAAATAAGAATAAGCACATACTAGTAATCCCTAAACTTCAATAACAAACACATGAACAAACCTTGTAGGAATAGGAAGAGGAAAGATAGGAGATTATTATGATCACCTAGTCAAGGAAATGGTGTTGGTCAAGAGATAATGTGCCATTGCACCACGTCTTCCAACAACTTCATTTGTCCAACATGATGAATGTCAGCAATTGCTTTATGGGCAATCTTGCAAATAAAAGTCTGAATTTTTTGAATGACAATATGTTGCTGTTCATGGTCAAAACCTAGAAACCCCAACAAATCATGGCAAGATGAAAAGACATCCTCATGACTTTGATGAATCTTGGGAAACCAAGTCGTAGTCAACCAGATCTTATATTGCAATTATTAGGTGGATAGAGTGTGCCATATCATGGGCAAAATGTAAGATGTTGTGTTTGGCTAATCCATGAATAAGATGAGCCAAAGGATGCAACTTGTGGACCCAAATTTTTTGAGGAATGTCTAACAAAAACATTTTCTAACAGATAAGCTATTGAAATCATAACCTACTACAAAACATACAACATGGGCATAAAGTATCAATGGTGGGCACCTCCCATAAGTGGTCTAGAGAACATTTTGAATGCCCGAACAATATGAATGCATTCACATTCCAAGGAAAAAGGTTTTATTTCCTTTTCCAATTCAGCCAATATGTCCCACAACTCTTGCTTGGTGTGGTGCCATGTGCATTGTGGACCTGATGCCACTAGGTGCACTTGAGGGCACAGTACCAAGGTGACTAACCCCATGTTTTCTTCTCTTCTTTAGCCCAAACCTGCATGCAAATCAACAAACCATTAATTTGCCAAATGTGTTAGGTTGGCTACTAAAAAAAATATAGTGGCAATAAATACAAAACCCGACATACATAACAATTGCATTATGAATCTACCTTTTCATCAAAAACATGAAGTTGATGCAAAACATAATTAACTTTCTTCTTTTCGAAGGTCAATGAAGCATTTGCTTTCTGTGCTTCATACTCTTTCTTCAATGTCAGGTATTCTAGGTAGTCCTTTAGACCTTTGATTTCCTGAAATCTCTCCATTGTCTTCTTTTTAGCCCCATGGGATGTCCCAGCAACCAAACAACTCTTCATAATAGCCTATGTTGAAGATTTCTGTCAATACCTCCAGTTTCCTAGAGTAGGAGGAAAAAGATAATTAACAAATGAAAATACTAGATGCAACATGAAATTATAAAACTAGTTGGAAATTTTGATTAAACATGAATGGATGGTAGATGTAAACTTACTGTACCATTTCCCAAATGTAACAACAAGATTGTTGTGTAAGGTTTTTATTGTTTCCATGTTCATAAGGATTGCCATGCAAGCTTTGGGATCTTGTAGAAGAATCTTGTCCATAACCATATCTATTTTTGACAACAATGCAAACAACCCATTCACTAACACTTCTTTTGGAAGAGGAGGCAATTCACAATCACCCTCTATTGTCAATGTCTCTGCAATGGCGAATGCCTTTGCCTCCACTTCAACTCTATTCAAATCCGTTAAATTTCATTGTTGATTTGTAATAAATAGGTTTGCAATAGTCTGGGAACCAAAGAGTGGTGGGTTGTTTTAGTTTGGGTAGGGATTTTTGGCTTCTCCTTGGGAGCATGTTATACACAATAGTTGTTTTAGAAATGAAGAATTTAGTCACACCTGGTTCCTTACCTTTGTTTTTATGTGGAGTAAGCAAGAAATCATCATCATTACTAATGATGCATATGTCCTTTAACATGTCTACACCATGGAAGTGGCATAACCCATGTTTCCAATCATATCGGATTGGGTGCAACTCACTTAGGAGGAAGATCTGCTTCATTTGAAGTGGGACGCTTGTTTTGGCTAGGTATGGTCTTCCCAAATTTAACACCTAACCTAACAATTTCCTTTGTTTCATCCTTGTTCCAAGTTAGCTACATTTAAAAGAGGTCCTACCCCTTATAAAAAGGGCACTGGTTCATCATTCTGTGGTGAAACAAAAAAAATTTATCTTTCATGCAAACCTTGCAAAACTTACATTGGAAGGAAGGTCGATTGCAAATTGGGTTGTCAAGCCGCCTATAATCAAAGTGTGCTTCCATTACAAGTTGTTGGTATTCATCCTCAAGATATAAGGCCACACATGTTCTCTTACTTTGTTGCATGTTGCATTTATAGATTCTAGTCTTATGGGATGGACCTCCAAAAACCTACACATGAACATGCCACAATTGAAAACACAACAACAAAATCCCAACTTCAATATGCAATTATGTGATAAACAACAAATTACAACATAGTTTTTTGACAAGCTACCTATTATAATAATTCTATTAACCAAAACACATGGCAAAACCACTACTATAAACATGATTTTGCATATGTTTTGCAAGTACAATTTGAATGGAATAGTGATTAAAAAAATTAATCAAAAAACAATTAAAGAAACTGCCATCGAGCTTTTGCCCATATTGACTTGCAAACAATGTTTTCCTTGTGAAATGGAAAACAACTTCAATGTGTGCATTACCTTCACACAATTCTTTACATTTGATCTAAATTTCTATGATGTCCAACACACTGCAGCATAATTGTTTTTAGTGGTAGGCACTGTAAGATTCAATTTGCTCCTAGTGGTTGATTTTTTAAAAAATGCCTTTTTTGTTTAATATTAAACCCTATAATGGAGGGAAAAATTATAGTATGGTTGGGTCTTCACTCCATATCAAATCACCTCAAACCCTTTTTGTTCACCAAATACTACTTTATACAACCCTTAATATATTATAGTCTTTAGCCTAATTAATTCCTTCAACATAATACAATTTGATATTTATTCAAGTACCACCAACATCAATTCAACAACCATTACCATAAGCACACATATTACTTTTAGTCTTCGATGGAGTTGGCTTGTGTGTTTTCCCTGGAATGGTAGAAGCATAGTCGGGCTCCAACAATGAAACATGAAACATGGGGTGAATCTTCATGGAATTTGGAAGCTTGAATTGGAATGCCATTGTGTTGATTTGTTTCATGATGGTGAGCGGGTCAAGTTTTTGGTAGTCCAATTTTTCGATGGCCGAATTATCTTGATGTTTTTTCATTAACGCCAAATTTGATCTCTAATTTTGAAATTTGATTGGTCTTTATAATGTTCGTTAACATTTTCCTTATATCGCCTTTGAACTTCTTCAAGTTTGGATACAAGTTGTGTTTGAATATCTGCTAACCACACAATTTGATCTTCAGTTGCAGGATTCATGACATTGTTTACACTTTGGATGTCAAACCTAGGATGTAAGCCATGATTTGAGAAGAATGGTGTTTGTTGTGTTGTTGAATGCATCATGTTGTTGTAAGAAAACTCTGCCACAGACAAGAGATTTGACCAATTATCTTGGTGATAATTAGTCATACATCATAGATATTGCTCCAAGACTTTATTGACTTGTTCCATTTGCCCATTTGTCTAGGGGTGGAAGGCTAATGGTAATTTCACCTTCACACCTAATAGCTTGAAAAGCCATTTCCAAAATTTGGATGCAAATTGGGGTCCATGATTAGAAACGATGTTTTTAGGAAGTTCATGATAGTGAAAAATGTGACCAAGGAATATCCTAGTTGTCTTTTCACCAATTACTAATTTGTTGCATGGAATAAATGAGCCATTTTCATGAGTCAATCCATTACCACCAGAATGGAATCAAATGAGTTAGATTGTGGAAGATCCACGATGAAATCCATGGAGTTCAAAGACCATTGAAAAGTTAGGACCATGATGGTTGAAGAAGTACATGAGGGCAATGACGACAATTTTTTGCAAAACACAAACATCACATGAAGCCACAAATTCCTTCATGAACTTTCAAAAATTGCGGTCACTAATAGTCACAAGACATTAACTGACGCACTCCCAAGCCACGGGGTGAAACCCACTTGAGGGTTTCACAAAGTCAAGTTGCGGAAAGTTAAACTTGGTAGCACGCTCCTGGCTTCCAACTTTAGAAAGGGGTAGAGGGTTGAGTTGGGAGCCCCGGGATTAGACTAGGAAGAGGGACTAGATTAGCTCGTGTGAATCTGCATCCAAAAACCAACCAAATCGGATTAGTTTAGCATTCGGGACACCCTTTGGTGTTGGGACTTGCCACGGGCACTTGGACAGACAAGACTCACCACGGCCCAGACTCGGGGAAAGCCACCACCTTCCCCCATATAGTATTCTCTGCGGCTGGTTGTGGAGGCTACATCCGAATGGCACAAATTCCCGAGACTCCCGAAATGGAGTCCCGAAATTGTCCCGGCGGGACTCCCGGAACTTCATGTTGAGTTCCTTCAAATAGATTTATGAAAACGAAAACCAATCAGACAAAGAAGATTATTTTGTCCAGGTTATGAGAGTACAACACCTAATGTAAAGTTAGAGGTAGCTGTCTCCAAAACAAAAGGTTTGGAAATGTCTCCATGAATCAAAAGTGAGGCAGTCATGAAGGAGGCCTTCAAAGATTGAAAGGCACTTTTAGCTTCAACTCCTCAAGAAAAAGGTTGATCCTCCCAAGTCAGATGAATAAGAGGGGTCACGATCATGGAATAGTGTGCAATGAATTACCGATAGAAATTAGTGAACCTAAAAAAATATGAACATCTTGGATAGAAGTTGGGGTAGCCCAATCCATAATGGTTTGAACCTTATGAGGGTTCATGCGAACACCACCTCCAGATATAATATAACCCAAGAATTCCACCTTAAATTGATGGAATCCACATTTCTCTAATTTAGCATAGAGACTACCTTCTCGGAGCTTTTCCAAAACAAGACATACATGTTCATGGTCTGCCATGTTCTTTGAGAAAATGAAGATGTCATTGATGTAACAAATCACAAAATCATTCAAGTACTCATGGAAGACATCATTTGTCATATGTTTAAAGACAATAGGTGCATTGGTAATCCCAAAGGGCATCACAACATATTCAAAATGGCCATAACAAATTTTGAATGCCCTTTTCCATTCATCACGTTTTCAAATGCGCACCAAGTTGTATGCTCCATGTAGGTCAATCTTGGTGTACACTTTGGCATGATTGAGTTGGTCCAACAATCTTGAAATCAAGGGCAAAGGGTACTAGTCCTTGATGGTGAGTTAATTTAGTCCACGGTAATCAACACACATGTGTAGAGATCCATCCTTTTTCTTAACAAATAGGATTAGAGCACTAGCTGGAGACTTGAAGTGTCGAATGAACCCTTTTTCAAGATTTTGGTTGATGTAATCTCAAAGCATCGAAAGTTCATCCTACGACAAGTTATAGATGGGTCCAAATGGGGATTACGCTCCTTCTTCCAAATCAATCGCATAATCATATGGCCAATGTTTAGGTAATGTGTCTGCATTTTTCTTTTCAAAAATATTTTTGTAGTCTTAATATTGAATAGGGATCTCATGTTACTGCATCCTAGGATTAGGGGCTAGAATGGCATACACAAAAAATGCATCTCCTTTTTTTGTTGTTTGTATGAATACTTTTACTCTCATGAACAAAAGCTTAAAATGTTTGGATCCTTGGTTACCTTCAATATCTCCTTCCCACTTGAGTTTTTGCATGTGTTGATTAATTTTTGTTGGGTTTTCACGTGCAAAATCATGTTCAAAGTTCAATGTGTTTGTTGGAAAACCTTTGTATTTTGGTGTAATTTTGTTTATAGATTCAAAATGAAGACTCATTTTCCAATCCATTCAAAGATTATGCAAAACAAGCCATGATAACCCAATGATGATGTTGGAGATTAAATGACATTGAAGACAACTTTCTTATTGTGTGACCCAATTATTATTATCAATGCCTTGGTTTCATGCATTATAGGTCTTGAAAAAAGGTTCCAACTATTGATCACTTCAATTGCCATTAGTGTCGCTTTTTCCACTAACACCAAGTTATGTTGTCATACCAACCCCTTGTTGATCAAACATGCAAATGCCCTTGAATTAAAAAATGTTTGGGTTAACATAGTCGTGGATTTACCACCTTTGATCATGATGGGCAACAATAAACAAGGTGTAGTTTTGAAGACAAGGTAGGACCATTTTGAATGCATAATTCATTGAGGTTTAGTCTCATGGTCCTTACTGAAACTAGATGTCTTCATTTCCCTTCTATTCTAGCCTTGGGTAGTGGTAGAAGTTATGGTGTGTGCTACATATTGAACACATTTCTTTGGAGAAACACTAATTATGTGGCTTGGTTCTCCATAGTACAAACAGAGATTGTTTACACATCAATGTTGTTTTTCTTATTTTGTGAGTTGTTTCAATCATGTTTTATCAATTTGCATGGGGTTGTCATTGGGTGTAAACACCATATGTTTGGGTTGCAACATGGGTGGCATGAATTGCCTCAATGTTGGTGATGGTTCTTAACATTTTTCTTGTCAACGTTCAAAAAGTTGATTATCACAATGCATAGCTTGTGCGATTGCTTGACTCAAGGTCGTGGGATTAAGCATGGTCAATAGAAGATCCTTCACATCTCTACAAAGTTCAACTAAAATTAGTTCATGAACATAGCCTTGTCCCATGAAATGTCACATGCTAGTTGCCAAAATTTAGAAGCATACACAGAAGTTGGGCATGTTCCTTGGCAAAAAGTTTGCAACTTGTTTGTTGTTATATGTTCTTTATTTGAATCATCAAAAGAAGCACCAAATTCTTCAAGAAATGCTTCAAAGATGTTTAGAAGAGGAGATTGACATTCCAAAAGAAGTGTAAACCATGTTAAAGTTGTGCCTAATAATAAGGTGCCAATGAGTCCAACTTGGGTATGGTCATTTGGATAACGGTGTTGATGAAGTTGGATGATGAAACGTATTTGGTTGACGAAACCTTGAAATTTTGAGCATGTGTCGTCAAACTTCTTTGGCAAGCTTATTTGTGGCTTTTTCGGAATGCTTCCAAACATTATCAATGCTTGGTTCCTTTATGAATGTGCAATGGATTCATGAAGAAATTAATTTTCTTATTGCATATGCCTAAGGGTAACAAGAACTTTTTCCATGGACGGAACTATTTCTTCTCTTGAAATGGACATGGCCAAAAAAATATGTAAATTAAAACTTCAATAAAAGGTGGGTTGTTCACAATCTCAACAATACATTCAAAAGGTGGGTAATCCACAACCTCTTGAAAACTTTTAGGTTTGAAGTAAAGGGGTAATCCACAGTTGATTTCCACAAAAAAAATAAAATAAAATTATAATGATGACAAAAATAGACATAGGCCTAATGGAAGTTTGTTCAAACTATCACATGCAAGAAAAACAACAAGAATAGGAATTAAACCAAGGACACAACAAGGAAAACAAATCACAAAAAATATAAGCCTAAGTTTAATCCAAGATTAGAAACACAAAGATGTAAGGCAAGAACATGGTATATGCTAGAAGATGATTCAAACAAAATTTTATTCTAATAACATATGAAAACAAAAGTTATGATAAAAAAATGTACCCAAAACTGGTGTTGAATAAACTGAAGGAAATGGGA
>Ga0209611_10005497_pt1 | contig 21190 bp, 8 predicted proteins | sample S1TSphgellanicum_3_FD_187693 | JGI IMG/M metagenome (GOLD analysis project Ga0209611, IMG submission 187693) | Host-associated microbial communities from peat moss isolated from Minnesota, USA - S1T2_Fc - Sphagnum magellanicum MG (SPAdes) (version 2) | ecosystem: Host-associated > Plants > Peat...
GATCCCTTGTCCTACCAGTAAAGTCTAAAAGGCCTGTCTGTTGAACTCACTGTTTCATCACAAATAGCTGGAAAAACTTCCTTAACCATCCCCATAAATTTCCAGTTATTTTCATTTTCTTGTGAAAAGTCTCTCTCTTACAGGGGAATCTTCAGATAACAATGGCGATCCTGAGCGCTCCGAGGAAGATGCTGATTACTTATCCAGATAAGCTCCACAACTGCCAAGGAACTCCTGATTCTCCATGCCAATATTGCAAATCGAAAGCAGGACGACCGAGTTATCGTGTCGTTCATGGGGCGCAATGCAACGTTTCTGCACCCTCATTTGCACCTGCTCTTCGTATGCCTGAAGAGTGTCGCAGCCCACAAGAAGGCAGCCGCTACGTCAAAGGTGATCGGTCCTTGGGATTCGCAGATGGCTATCCGTCTGGGATCCTCCCCGTGATCGATTTCCTAGAATCCCCACCCACGTGGAAACATGTTTGCCAAACATTTCCCTGCCCCGTGTGCCAACCAGGACGATAAGCTTGATCGATGCAGGCAAGGTCCGCAGCGGTAGTCCTCGGCTCGAATTCCGGGATTCCGGAAGAAGAAATCATCTCCGAACGACTTTCGTTATCATGACTTCAGACTTCAGATTGCAGACATAAGTGGACACACTGTATGAAAACCGCCACATGATTTCGTTCCGAACATAATTTATTTATTTGATTATTTGTGCATATGGAATTTTACAGTGCTAGAACAGCACGTTGTCTGCTTGCTGTCTTGGCTTTTAGCTGTGTGTGTGTGCATGGTTTATTTCTGATTTTAGAGCACCCAGCTTAGTTTAGCAGCTAGTTAGCTAGTATCAAAGAAAATTCTATTTTAATTCATCCTGATTTTGGTCATTAATAAACTATTGGTTGGCCGTCGTACTCTACGATATGACATGGATCGAGATGGCCAGGATGGTCAAGCTGAAAAGCTTCCTTTTGTAAATTTGATCATTCGATCACCATCTAATAGTTGCGATATAATTTCACCCAAACAAAATGTTTGACTGCTTCGAATCTCTAAAATCGAGCCTGGAACTCCAAAGTCTGATTGCTCCATTAAATCTGCGTGCTCATGCTTATGTTTGGTTCTGATAAAGATCCACAGAATTATACGTGCGAAAGTCTAGCTCAGGTGTTGTGGCGTGAGTGCCGAGTTCCGACGTGTATGGATGTATGAATTACAAGAATTCCTGGGTGCTACATGCTGAATGGTAAATCGATGACATCTAGTACAATTCGATAGACATATGTACTGAAAGACTTCAGTTATATTTAGCTAAAGTTCTAGGGTCCAGTTTGATAAAATTCTGAAGATACATCCTTTTTGGGCGATTTGTGCAGTATATGAGCTAAGTTTTGATATAGCAAGTTTTGCGCCCAACTGGATGTCTCTAGCTGGACAACACCGAGTAAATTCATTGCAGTGTCGAGAATATTTTTAGTGTGGAGTAAAGCCAAGACAAGCTTGAGAAAACAACTTTGAGTGAAAGAGAAGAACCAAACTCTTACATTGTTGAATCTGTAATAATTTGAGTACAAGAATCTTAAAAGGAGCCCAGAGACATGAAAAGTGAAAAGCGCCACAACGTTCTGGATCAATGTATGAATGTATAAATTATCTAATATAAAATCTTAACACCCCCCCCTTATTAGATAGTTCCTAAGCTCATTACCTGTACCGAATGTTAATGTTATATTTGGAGAATCTCTTGTTGAGGATGTTTCCAATCATGTCAAAGGTTGGAGAAAATATCATTTTCATTGTGTTGACTTGCACTTATTCACGAACGAAATGGATTTGAATGCAGATGCATTTACTCTGTCCATGAAACTTGGGATTTTCGATTACACTACTAGAAGTCTTTAAATATATGATTAAATTTATGATTAATATTTTAATCATAAAAAAATAAAAATTATTAATAATCCTAAAGTTATTATGAACAGGTTGTTTAGAACAATAATCATCTAAGATATGATGTGACAAATATTATTCATTAGTGATAATTTAATCATTTTTTAATTATTATAAATTGGACCCAAAACTTTGGTTACATTATTTTTATTTTATAAATTTTATTATATAATATAAATAATAATATATATTTAATTTCAATTATTTTAATTTTATCAATTGTTGACACATGTCATCATTTAAATTAAGTTTAAAATCTAAGTAATTTAGATAGGTACAAAATATTTGGTCAATATTTTAATGTTCATCACAACACATGTCATTTGTCAAGTTTGATTCTTGGACCTCAAAGGTAGAATTCAGCTCTTTTATCATTAAGCTACCTCACTTGTTATATAAATATATTAATGATTATTCTATTTAAACCATGCTTCATTTAAACATTACACAAAACTTCAAATTTAGTAATTCATATTTTATTTATAATTTTTTCAAATGAAAAAATTGAAAATTTATTCATAAATTTCCTTCAACAATGTACAAATTTATATAATATTTTTTTAAATGTAAATTCAGTTCAAACGAAAATTATTTTTTTATTGAATAATGTTTTAATGACCATACTTTGAAAAAGTAAAATTCAAACATATGATTTGTAAATGAAAAAACTTTTATGGTTAATACTTGAATAAATATAATATATCTTTTGTATCTTAAACCTTCATTTGGTTCAAGAATTTATATTATACAATTTTAATTCCGATATATCATAATTATACTGATAATTTTTAATTTAGATCTATGAATCCATATAATTTGTCCTCATAAAATTATTTATTAATGGATCATAAATCAATTATATTTGTATATATATTACATTTTTTATATTAATCATATCCAATATGAGGTATAAATTTAGTTTAAATATTTAAATTTATGATAAAAGTTTAATGTACAAATAAATTATAGATTTCCCACATCTTATAATGTTATTTTATTTTAAATTAAAAAAATTTAAAAATAATTTTTAATATATCATATTTTTACCATTAAAATGTATTTCAATGCATAATATTTAATTTAGTCACTTTGAATATTTAAAATGGATTATATCAAGTATATATTTTTTAAATGTAATAAAAGTTTTTATATTACTTATATGTATAATATTAATCAAAATCAGGTCCTTACATGTTGTAGTTTTTTATGTTTTTTTGTATTCATATTAAATTATTAATAATAAATTTTTAATCATTATAAAACAATTATATGACCACATTGTTTTTGTGATGACACATCATTTTTTCCATGTCATTTCATATTATTCTTTAGATTCTTTTAAATCTTCATGTGCAAAATTTTAAAATTTTTCTTCAATGTTTTGCTTAAACTTCATAATAGTCCCAAAGTGTTTTAAGATTCTCAATGTCAAAACCCATAATTTTGTAACATCCCCTGTGATAGCTTTTGTGATTTTGTAATCCATGTGGTCTTTAATGAGTAGTCTATTCACTTATGAATGTTGAGTGTGGATGTAGAATTGTGTACAAAAAAATCTTGCAATTTGTCTACCATGTACTCCACTTGAGGTTGCAATGATCCTTTTATAATTTCTTTCAATCCATGTATAGTTAGCTTTATTGTCCTAAAAAGTCAATTGAAATCACTAGATTATAGAGAAACTACAATGTTGTAAATGAAAACAATGATTGTGAAGATTCCATGTTGGGTCTATATTCCATAAACTTTGAAATTTGTTTCATGTTATCCCTTTTACATTCCTTAAGTCCATGTGAAGTCCCTACTCCATCTTTGGATAACCTCACAAAACATGTTTATTAGTCTTTAGAGTATGTAATTGAATCACTATGGTAGAATGCATAACTGTCCTTTGTAAGTCCATATAGTCCATTTAGTGGTTTTAAAGTCCATAGAATCATCCAAATGCATTCCATGGTCCCTTTCATATTGGATTGCAATCTACCCAAAATCCTTACATAGTTCTTACAATATTCATCAATTACTGAATAGGGTGTAGAATGTCCATTCAAGTTTCATTTGAACATTCCATAGTTTAAGTCCCAAATTGTTGTTTTTGTAGTTTTATTTCACACCTCCATCACATTTTCTGTAGCTCAACTTAGAAAAATATGTACTTGCTGAACCATTTGGATCAACTCACATAATGAATCCATCAATTGGGAGCATTATGTTGCCTCAAAGGAAGCCCATGTTGTATGCAACGCCCAAGAGGTTACATCACCAATACATAATAAAGCCCAAGTTCAAGATTTGTCAATGAAAGAAATAGCCCAAGAATCTAAATTAGGTGCATTTCCATTTTGGCCATGTAAGAAAAACATGATCAAAAAACTTTTGGACATGCATGTTGAGGATGCATTAGTGCCATTGGATAGCAATGTGGAAGATGGCATAACATAGTCATTGTTTGGTACTTTTGAGGTACAAAATGTGACTCTTACATGTGGACCTAGCAAAGGCCAAAATTCTAGGTCTATGAGCCATGATGCTCGAAGACTACAAAATCTCTAACGAAGAAGGCTAAAAAGACAAAAATCCTTATTGTTCAAAGGGTTTCTGTAGCCACAACCATTAGATTTGCAATGGTAATGACTCAAGTGAAAGCAAAGTAAAATCCTAATCCTAAAGGTAATTACATTTTACAATTTTCTCCATATTATCAAACTCCATTATAATGTTGTTTTTCTTTCCCTCTCTTTACCTTAGATGTTGTTTAAGTTGTGGGTTGGCTTGGTATAATTGCTAATATTTTTGGTTCTACAAGTTGATGTAGTTTCACAATTTATTTTGTATAGACTAAAGATAAAAATTGTCATTCATGATGACATTTTGGAATTTTGTGGTCTATTGCAAGTGAAACCATTTTGAATAGTAACGATTTATGGTTGTAAAAGTTTTATGAAACAAGTGTGAACCATTTATTACAACAATGGTTATAGAAGTGGTTGTCCAATGTAATCTTCTATTATTTGTAAGGGCCAATGTGATCTTGTGTGGCTAAAAATTTTGGTTCTATGGCTAGAAAATTACATTGGATAAGGTCTTGATGCCTTTTGTCATGAAGTTATGATTCAACATTTTTGTAACTATTGAAAGGTAGAAATGAAGATGAACAAAAAGTTTTGTTAAATTTGCAACAATGATTGGAATTGTGAAAATGCAGATGACCACATGGTGCATGCAAAGCTAGAATTTTTTTGAAAAGCTTGTTTCAACTTGAATATCAAATCCATGTAAGATCCTTTTTTTTAAAGACCATGTGCATTCATGATCTTCAACACCAATTTAACTTAGGATGGGAAGCTTTAATTTGTAGAGGCATTACGGTGTTTGTAAACTTGTAGATATATAAAAATAATTCAATTACTATATTCCATACCTCTATTGTGTATGATGTGGTAGTTGATTGGGGGAAATGGATTTCAAATTGAAGCCCACACATATTTAATTGATTTAAAACTAAATTGTTAATTTAGGACTTTACCCAACTAGGTGGATGGTATAAAGTCCACCAAGTGGCCACCAAATTTAAGAAATGTAACATTACATTCAAGTAAAAACAACAATATTGCATCCATGTATACATTGAATTTGAAAAACATTCATACCAATTTTTTCTACAACATTTTCAATCATTGTTTTTAATACATTGTGGGACACGAAATGAAAAACAAATGTAATATGTTAATTTCAAAATGAATATATTGATATGATGAAAAGAGTATTTTGCCTAGTGCTCACCAAGTGAAAATTATAGATTATTCATTATCAAGGTTGGAAGTCAAATTGTGTTTCTATTCATGAGAAACAAAAAAATTACTTACTTAAAAAAACTAGGCCCAACATGTGTCAATTCATTTGCAATAATGTCTATAGATCCAAAGTTGTTCATATTATAATAGAATCAATTATTATATTTGGCAGTTATATGCCATGAAAGAAAAAAATAGACGTTTGGTGGCCACCAAGGATTAGGATTAATGTCCCAAAAAGAAATATCGATAGTTAATATCTAAAAAATTACACACAAACGTTTTTGCAATAAACAAATTCCATAATACCATATTAATTCCACACATAATTTTTGATGATCAAAACATTGCTTAAAAATATGCCAAATCCAACACAAAAAAAACCCAAAAATAAAAACACTCATAATAAATTTGGAGTCAATGCCATGAAACAGAAAAAACAAACACTTGGTGGCCATTACGGACTAAGGTTCAAGTGCAACAACAAAGATCATAGATCATGACTATGAATAACATTGTACACAAAATTATTTACAATGAACAAATACACTAGGTTTATCAAATACAAAAACACAACAATATATTATTCCATTATTAGATGATATATCAAATAAAAATGTATTGATAATATAACCAATAATCACAAAGAGAAACTCAATACATTAAGTTTCAAAGAAAGGCAACCATGCTTATGTACCATGCCTATCAAGTGAATTCACAATAAAAAGACCATTTCACATAATAGTCAATGGTTAATGTCTCATATTTTATGTGGCAATTTAAATTGTTATTGAAATTTTTGGATTAATCTATATAATAACATCAAATTATGCCATGGGAACATGTGAATAAATTTGAAATATATCTAATAAATGAAAGACACCCAAAAGCACTTTTAAAACATTCATAACCATTCTTTTTACTATAAAAAGGACCTGTTAATGCCCTTGAAAATATTTTTAAATGACATATTTTGGGCAAAATTTGAAAGTAGACCTTAAAATAATTATATAAAGAAAATTTTAAGGTTTTTGATGATTTTTTTGAAGACTTTTTTGGAAAATATTCTAAAAATATTCTAAATTAAACAGTCGTTTATAAGCAACCAAGTGGGTGGGTGTTGGTCATTTTATTGTGAACACACCTTATCTACAAATCCAAAAATTATGCTTGGGTGAAAGCAAGGTATTTTGGACATGAAATTTACCTTGGCTAGGTTTTTTTAAAGTAGATAAAGTAGGTTTGAATGCTTATTCTAGACATAAAATTTTAAATGGAGGAATATTAAATATGAAGGCCAAAAATAGGCTACTAGTAGCCTACATAAAACCTATGTGGAACGTAACATAATATCTTAGTAACCTAAGTGAACCTTAAATTGAACACAACTTTATTCTCGCATGTGTAAGTTCTTCATCTCTCCCCACAACACAATAGTTCATAGCTTGTCTTGTAACAAAAAGTTTGGAGATAGTGATTACTCTTAGGCAAAGTTTTAATGCGCCATCTTCAACAATGGTGAGATCTTGTGATGAATCAAGCAATGGCAGGATTTCTAATAGGCTATACTTTGGTGAACCAAGGTAAGTTTTCATGCTTAAGTGGGCTTGGGTTTACAATTTCTTGCTAGTTGTCGACAACACAAATCTAAGGTCTAGCTTGTTTCAGTTTTGAAAACAACATCACAGTTACAAAAGTTTGTTGTTATGGTTGTAATTGTTGTTGAACTTGGGCTAGCTATGGTGCTCCAAGTTATTCATCAAGCTCCATTGCTAAAAATTATCAAAACAAAAAAAACAATATCCAAGAGAGAAAAAGATAAGTTGGAGAGGATGAACTAGACCTTTGGGCATGTTCAATGGACTATCAAAGAGTTTGGGGAGAAATTAGAATTGAGTGTTTTTGGATTAGACGTTTGGCGTGAAATTAATTTAGACATTGTGACACATGAGGAACTTTTGGAGTATTTTGGAAAAATATTTTCTAATGGGTGGAAAGTTAAAATGTCTGATTTGTGAAGTACAGAAGATTGTTTAGAAATTTTGAAGTTGTATGAGTCTATCTATGCCCATCCACCTTATAATGGTGACTACTTTGGCATATTTTTAAAGGGGTGGTTGGTTCATAAAAAAGGTCATCTTGTTAATTGGGCTTTGTATGCTTGGGACAATAACTAGGAACAAATGAAAAGGGCCAAAAAACCACCATCTGAAACAAGCAAGAGAACTAATTTGGGGTTTTTCTCCTCAAGGCATGGTCCCAACAGTGATGATGGTATTAATGATAATTGTGTTATTATTGATTGTTTTAAACAAGTGAGGGTTTTTCTACCAAAACAATTTGCATTAATGATGAGGCTTCTTGAGAATGCTGAAAATGAAAGTGTAGATCTTCAACTTGAAAAAGAAAACTTGGAAAAAATGAAATCTAATATGCAAGTCCTTGTACAAACATTAGAAGGATGCTTGGTTGAAAGAAAAAAATCCTTGCAGGTAGTAGAAAGAAGTAATGAAAGTCTTTTTTTAAATGCAAAGGAACTAAGAGATGACTTGGCTATGTGTGAGAATAAAAGTCAAGGTTTTTCAAATCCAACAAATGTGGACTAGGCAAAAGCCTTGGTTATTAAGTTGGCTACAAATTTGAAAAAAATGGAGGGAGATTTGCAATTTCATGAATTATTGTTGAAAAAAAAATCTACAATCTAAATTTGATCATTAGATCACCATCTAATAGTTACGATATAATTTCACCCAAACAAAATGTGTGAATGCTTCGAATCTTTAAAATCAAGCCTAGAACTTTAAAGTCTAATTGTTCCATTAAATCTGCGTGTTCATGCTTATGTTTGGCTCTAATAAAAATCCACATAATTATACTTGTTCAAGTCTACCTATGGCATGAGTGCCAAATTTCAATGTGTATGGATGTATGAATCACAAGAATTCTTGGGTGCTACATGCTGAATGATAAATCCATGAGATTGAGTACAATTCGATAGACATATGTATTGAAAGGGTCCATCCTTTTTGGGCAATTTGTGTAGTATATGAGTTAATTTTGATGTAGCAAATTTTGCGCCCAATTGGATGTCTCTAGTTGCACAATACTTAGTAAATTCATTGCAGTCTTAAGAATAGATTTAGTGTGGAGTAAAACGAAAACAAGATTAAGAAAACAACTTTGAATGAAAGAGAAGAACCAAACTCTTATATTGTTGAATACATAATAATTTGAGCATAAGAATCTAAAGAAGGACCGAAAGACATGAAACAGGAAAAAGTTATGGATCAATGTATGAATATATAAACTATTTAATATAAAATATTAACACCCCCCCCCCTTATTAAATAGTTCCTAAGCTCATTAATTGTACTCGATGTTAATGTTTACACAAACTCTTGGTGAAAATGTTTCCAATCATCGTAAAGGTTAGAGAAAATACCATTTTCATTAAATTGGCTTGTGCTTGTTCACAAATGAAATGGACTTGGCTATTGATGTGTTTATTCTATTCATGAAACTTGGGATTTTCGGTTACATTAGTAGAAATTTTCAAATATATAATTAAAGTTTATGATTAATATTTTAGTTATAAAAAGAAAAAAACTAATAACCCTAAAGTTATTATGGATGAATTGTTTTGAACAATAGTCATTTAAAATATGATGTGACAAAAATCATTCATTAGTTATAAAAAACATATGTGAAGTCATTAGTGATAATTTAGTTATTTTTTAATTTTTTATTATTATTATAAATTTATTATATATAATATAACTAATAGTTATATTTTTATTTTTATTATTTTTCATCTTATCAATTGTTAACATGTGTAACCACTTAACTTAGGTTGTCTAGGTAAACATGAAATATTCGGTCAATATTTCAATGTTAAACACAATGCATATCATTTGTGAAGTTTGATCCTTGGACCTGAAGGATGGAGTTCAATTCCTTGACCATTAAGCCACCTTATTTGCTATGTAAATAATTTAATGTTTATTCTATTTAAACCATACTTCATTTAAACATTACATAAAATTTCAAAATTAATAATTCATATTTTATTGATAATTTTTTAAAAAGACAAAATTGGAAATTTTATTTCTAAATTCCCTTCAATAATCATTACAAGAAATCACAACTTTTTTTACTAGGAATTTTAGTCCAAAAAAACCCCATATGGTTTTTTTGCCCCCATGTCCAACGTGACCAAAGTGCCATTTTGGACAAATCAATTTGGATTTGACTATTTTGATTAGGTTTTTTTGGTTGGTTTTTTTTTACTAGGTTTTTTTTACTAAACCACTATGACAATAATATAATTTAGGCAACAACCAAAAATATGTATTATTTAAATTATTTTATTTAAAATTAATATGAAAATATTAATTAATTAATTAATTACCCTTCCTACCTTACCCTACCCTACCCTACCCTACCCTACCTAATTAATAAACCTAATAATTAATGCTAAAAAAATTATTTATATACCCACCAACCCTATGTCCTAAGCCTAGGCTAGGCCACCTAGCTTAACCACCTAAGCTAGACCAAGCCATTTAGGATAACCCAAGCATTTCAAACTAAGCCAAGCCCCTTAAGTCAAGCCCTTAAACTAGGTTGTTTAATAGTTTTTACAACCTAGGCTACCTAATTAGGTCACTTAAGTAGCCAAGGTAGCCTAGGTTACAAATGTGGGGACTCGAACTCCTCACCTCCACATTGAGGAATCAAATCTTTGACCATTGCACCACCACCCCATAAGGTGATTTTCTTGGACAACATGTTTGTAATGAACATGATTGTGGACCAACATATTGTAATTAACTTCCACGAATTTTTTTTTCAACATGCATATTATATTAAATGAGTTTGAAATTTTTTACATAAATAGGTAGGTTATAAATAAGGTAACCTATGTAGGTAAGAGGTATCTATTAATAATGCATGTACTTAGGTAGTATGTAAGTTATAATCTATTAAGCCTTATAAAGCAAAAACACACTAGGGTGTCATAATTTCGATAAATTAGAATACCTTTTCAAAGTCCTTTTTTAATGTTGTTGAAAACTAGCTTAAAATATGAATACTTAGATGATATTGAAAATAACATATTTTTCCATTTCCAATTTCAAATCATGATGTTATAAGACATAAAAAATATCTCAAAAGAAATGATTTTAAAATAATTATTTTTAAATGCTTAAAAAACTTTTAACATTACAATTTTTGGAATTTTAAAAATCCATAACATAATAAATCAAAATCACATTCCATTCATTTAATGGATCTTTAGTTTTTTAAACATAATTCATTCAACGTCTTAAAGTTTCAAACACATAAGATTAACACATTATAAAATAAAAATCCATATCCATGAGTTTTGTAGGTGTGACAAAAAATGAAGGCAAAATTCAAAAGTCCATTATTTATTGGTTATCCATGATTTTGATTTTATTTTTTCATTTTTGAAAGGTTGATTATGATAGTTTTAAATAAGTGAATCCCTTATTTTATTATTTCAATGAATCTTATTTTATTTATTTTCTTATACTTAAGGAATACAAGAAAAACTTCCATTGTGACGTCCATGTAAAGTCACTATAGTGTGCAAACACCCTATAGGTACTTACTACGTTTATGTTTATACCTATTTAATAAGTTATTTATGCTTATGTTATTTAATAGGTTATGTAAGTACCTATCAATTTATTAATAGACCTAATTTAGGCATACTAGGTAGCTTTAAGCTTAGGCTACCTTTCCAAGTAGGCCTAAGTGGTGTAACCTAGGTTAAGCTATGCACCTACGTAATATGCCTAGGTGGCCTAGGTGGCCTAAGCTACTAACCTAATTAGTAAGATAGGCTATCTATAAGTAATTAATAAAAATAATAAAAATGATTATTGAATTATTATAAATTATAAATAATTAAATGATATCAATGATTGATAGTTGATTATTTCCTAGGAATTGTTAAATATTAAAATTATTATTTACTATTTATAGTTTATTATCTACTATTTATTATTTATTATATATTGACCATTAATTATTATTATAAAATATTATCAATTATTAATTTAAAATTAGATAAAATTTATAATTCAATAATAATAATTAATCAATTAACAAGTTGATGGATAAATTAATTATTGGTTATTAATGGACATTTATTTGGTGACTAATGAATTATGTCAACTACTAGTCATAAATTATTAAATATTAATTAGCAAATATTAAATATTAACTAATTAATGTACTAAATTTAAATATTTACATGCGCCTATGGATAGCATGAAAGTAACCTATTAAACTCTATAAGTACCTACTAGGTGTAATATGTTTAACTAGAGCTTATTAGCTATGAACTTAGGTTTGGTATGTACCTATTGCAAAATAAACTTGTAGATTAAATAACCAAATTAATATGGTTGATTTGAGTAAGTGTCAAATTATAATGGCCAATTTGATTAATTGTAAATCATAATGGCCATTAAATATGGTTGATTTGACTAAGCTTTGGTCATCTTGATGGACCTCAGGCCTTTTTTACTAGATGTTTGGTTTGTCACATGGTCAAAAAAGTCACTCTAATCAAATTCTTAATCAAAAGTAATTGCGTTTTTCATGCCACAAGCCTTTAGTCAAAACGACCATCCCCTTTAGTCAATGTAAACATTTTAATCAAGTTGGACCTTTTGAAAAATAATGTTTTCTCATAGTGAATGTACACAACTATATAATTTATTTTAAAATGTAAATTCAATTCAAAAAATTATTTAAATTTTGTTGTTGAATAACAAACTTCAATGACTGTAATTTTTTTGAATTGAATTTACATTTTTTAAAAAATTATGTAGTTTTGTACATTCACTACAAAAAAACATGATTTTTCAAAAGGCCCAACTTGATTGAAATGTTTACATTGATTAAAGGGGATGGTTGTTTTAACTAAAGGCTTGGGGCTTGAAAAACACGAATTACTTTTGATTAAGAAATTTGATTAGAATGACTTTTTTTTACCATGTGACAAACCAAACATCTAGTAAGAAAGGCCAAAGGTCCATCAAGATGATCGAAACTTAGTCAAATCAACCATACTTAATGGCCACTATGATTTACAATTAATCAAATTGGACATTTTAAATTGACATTTAATCAAATCAACCATACTAATTTGGTTATTTAATTTACAAGTTTATTTTCCATAAGGTATATACCAAACCTAAGTTCATAATTAATAGGCCCTTGGGCCCCTAAGTTAAGCATATTACACCTAATAGCTACTTATAAAGTTTAATAGGTACTTTCATGCTACCCATAGGCACATATAAGTACTTAAACTTAGTACATTAATTAGTTTATTTCATAATTGATCATTAATACTCAATATATTACTTATATGTATAATATTAATCAAAATTAGTTCCTTACATGCTGTAAGTTTTTATGTCCATTTATATTCATATTAAATTATTAATAATCATTTTTGAATCATTATAAAATATTTGTATGACCACATTGTTTTTGTAATGACACATTATTTTGTCCATGTCATTTTCATAGTTATTCTTTAGTCATATTTGAAATGATTTTATCCTAGTCACATTTTCAATTGATATCTTGAACATTTATGTCATTTTATCATCAAACATAGATGTTATATGGATGAAAACCTGTAATGAAAAAGAAATGTTATCTTCCCATTACCATGTCATCATCCATTTGTCAAATGCATCATTAATATATGACTACAACTTTTTGCACATAGGATTTGAAATAATATCCTGTGACCATAGTCAATTATGTAATCATTTAAAACATCTAGTCATTAATTTTTTGGTTGCAAAGGACAAATTCCTTCTGTTGTTATTTGAATAACATTTTGATTATCAGAAAATATAATGGTAAGGTAGACTTGTAAGGTAGACTAGTCGGTGTTTGAACACTTAAGGTAGGGTTTGTTCGCCATTTTTGTAGGAAGGCCCTATTGTTTATGGTGTCCAAAGAATAGATGGAGCCCTTCTTTTGGTGCATTTGTTGCATTAAAAATTGGCAAAAATGGATTAGAAGCAAGAAAATTACGACCCCCCAAAATAGGGGGGTCATTTTTACATAAAATTCTCAATCAAATAGCTCATAACTTAGTTTTGAAACCTCAAAAAATCCTTAAATATTATTCTATTGCCTTTAAAGTTACATTGCATTTCAAAGTAATTTAAATTACTCAATTTGAACAAAAAATGAAAAACTTATGCATTGATAAAGTAGGAGGGGGGAAAATGAAAAAAAACTTGTTTTGCAATTCAAAAAAACGTATTTTCTTTATTATTATTATTTGGCTACTCCTTTGGCTTTACATTTCAAAGTTGATTTGTAGAGCTTGAAAATGCACTCCTATAACATTTTAATTAACTCAAAATGTAGAAGAGTTGAAAAGGATCTACCAAAATGTTTGGTGATAAAGGTAAGTGCATGAATAAGTGGACCATTTGGCAATAAGAAATTACCAATTCAAAAGTCCAAAATAATACAACTTTACATATGGGTTCAAGTAAACTAGAAGGGTCATGGGTAAGTTGTATGCAACTCTTGATTAATCAATTTAGGCGCCCATTTTAAATTTGCTTAAGGGCACCACTTTGATAGGACTTAGAAAGGCTAGTTAAACTTACGCAAATCCTAGTTATTGTTTTTCTTAGAGTTTCAAATCAAGTTTTGACTAGTTAATACAGACTTTTGTGAAAACGTTGTTCCTTGGTGCTTTTGCATCTTTCACAGCACTCATTGCACACGAAATTCATCATCTCATCATCATGTTTGAGAATAACTTAGCTTATTTTTTTTATACTAAACAACATTGCCACACAACATTATTCCTACTAACCAAAAATCCCAATAGAAGAATTTCAAAAAACTAACAATTGTAGAAACATTCATTTGTGCTTCAAAACAAATAAAATAATGCCAACCTTTCCCTTTAGCAAGTTGCTTTCTAATTTGGCAACATCAATTTTCCCTTGACGGTCAATGGCATGTTTTTCCTAGGGTTGAAGCTCACTCCATACTATTCCAAATTGCTCAAGGATCTTGAGAATATCACTTGAAAACAATGTGTTTTGCTCATTAGACTTCACATGGAATTAGTTTAAATATTGAAAATCTTCCATTTAGAAGAACAAAAATTGAACACACGGGGTGAAAGTCTATTATTAAGCTTCACATGATGTAGGAACCTTAGATTCATTTAAGGAAAATAAGTAAATAGTAGGTTTGCACCTTTATAGTTCTTTTTTATTTCTTCAAGCACTTTTTCATCCTCCCCAAAAGTCTATGTGAACTTGATAGTTTCTACCTCCATCTTCGGTATCACCATTGTCACCTCCTTAGTTTCCTTTTCCATGTTTTGAGTTAACAATTCTAGGATAACACACATTTAGAATTAGAATGATGAATTGGGCCATGAAGTAAAATCAAGAAAACCCATAAGAACCAAATGTGTACATTAATCTAATGAAATTTCATGTAATTTGGTAGAAATCTTTCCTTCAAATTGCTTTCCAAAGACTTCCATCACTGCCCAGTTAAATAGACAAGTTTAATAACACACCACCACACATTGCCAATCAAACTTCATCCATTCCACTCCATGATCTCCACTACAAAAATCAAGAAGAACATACCATTAAGACCAAATGCAAACTACATTAGAAATCATAATAATTGCATAAAATGTTGAAATTATCCTACTCCATCAACTTAACTTCATCTCTATATCACCAAGCTCCAAATGTAACATATATTTGACAAGTATTCAAGACATCACCAAAAAATAAAATCTCGATCTTTTGCTCCCATTTACTGAACACACATCCTTCCAAATTTATAACCATTAGTTTATGTCGCTTTTGCAAAAAAAATTGAAATAATTAACCATGCAATTGTTTTTCAAACTTTTAAGATCTAATTTGACCTAAATTTTTGTAGAATTGGAATAATGCACATGAAAATAAACCAAGGTTAAAATTTTATCATTGAAAACCCAGTCCATTACATGTGCACACATGTCATTTGCACCCATTGGCTTATTGTTCATTGACCATATATAAAATTGCCCTTGAAGCACATTTGACTTACATGCAACATAGGTCATGAGATGGTTCATAAAAACATTTGAAAAGTTAGTGGGAACCCAAAACAAAGCTTAAGCTAGATCTACATGGGTACTCTATATGAAATAAGATTACACGGGATTTCAAGGTCGCTTGCAACTTTGTAGTCAAGTTGCATTCAACTTACTTTGAATGTATTTAGTAACATCTTTAATCAACTTATAGACTTGCACCTCACACATGAATTAGTGAATTCAATTCATAACATTTGCTAGAATATAGAAAACACTACATACACAAAGAACCATATATTTGCAGCTAGGTCTAATTGAGAATAAAACATGGATAATGTAGCAGAAATACCCAAAACACATGAGACTAACCTAAGATCTTCCACATTTTCCCCCTTTTTAGTGATGGGTAGCAATTTGCATGGTGAATTTGGAACAAAAATTATATGAGAATAAATGAATGCAAGGCTTCCATCACATAATACATATGATGTTGAACTCCTACCTTGTTGTTTGTAATACCTTCCAATGACAATTTGTAATCCTCGAAACACCATTTGACCCTAGCTGTTAATTTTATGATCCTCTTCAACATCATGCAATGTTCTTCACAAATTAAAAAGGTCAAAGCAAGATAAAGTATACCAAAAAATAGATGTCTCCACTTTAACCGTGTGCCTTTCATATAACTACCATAAAGTAACATCAAATTAGGTGAAAATATGTGTCAAGTAGCATTAATTGACTCAATAAGTTTATAAGAATCTAACTCTAAGAAAATTAAAAGCAAATGAATTTTGAAAATAGATAAAAATATATTTGAAAGTAACTGAAAAATATGTGTTCAAACCTACTTTTTGTAATAAGTTAGGAAATGAAGATCAACATATATTTTAGCAAGTCATCAAAAAAAGAATCTATCTCCTTTTTATAAAACCTATTTGACACCTAACGCCCATAGTGAAAAGTAAATGTCAAAAGCTACTTGTATTTTGAAGAACCTACTCTTAAATAAATGCACACTACATTCACCCAAAAAGGGCAAATGAAAGTCCATTTTTATAGTCCAAACCCAATGATTTTTCAAAAAGAACATGTAAATGATGTCAAAATTCATATTTTTTTCCATTTCCAAGTTCATACCACCATAATTTAAACTTTTTAAAAAACCTTTAAAAATATGGGCTTTGAAAAATTCAATTTAGATATCAAAATGGACTTTATAAATTTGAAATTTCATTTTAAATCTTAAAATTTTTGAAAGACTTTTTCTTGCTTGATTTTTTCATTTTAAGTGTTATGGTACTTCAAAGTGTGGTGGTAAAAAGTTATAGGCTTAGTTTCCAATTCCACTATAAGAAAAAAATCCATAATAATATTTTTTTTGGGATAGTTTGGACTATGACATTGGATGTACTATCCTTTCTAAAGTCCACCTTGAATTAGACATATATCCTTTTGATAAAAAAAAATTTGGGTTTGAAAGATTAGAATGTAGGTTTCAATTTTTCATCTCATTTTTACCAAGTTTCCCAAATAGATTTGAATACAATGCAACAATATTTGATTCACTCATAAAAAACTATCACAATGATTTCCAAAAAAGTCCACTATAGTGTGTTTTTTCCCTTTTACAATTTGAAATATGAAAATCAATGCACATTAAGTTTAGCATATATCATATTTAGTCATTGAAATAAAAACATTAAATGTTTTTCTTAATTTTATAATGGGTTTTTTTGCTATTTTAAATCTATTTGTTCTAGTTTTGATAAGTTAATCAAATTGTTCACTTTATCTTACTTATACCCAAAATCCAAAATTTAGATCTTTCATTGTTACCCTCTTTAACCATAATTGCAAAATGATCCCCAACTTCAAGAATAACTACTAAAGCTTTTTGATCTTTTTCCACTTCAAGCACAAGCTCCACATTTGTTTGTGCATCACCTGCATTGTAAGGTTCTAATGGACAAGGTTGAATGGGGCAATGTATGTTTCATTGTCACATGGATTATCCCCATCATCAAAGCAAAACTTACAAAAACAAGACAAGTTTTGAACATGGAGAGAAATTTTATCCAATCTAACACTTTTGATTTGATGAAAACCACATGTGCCCTCCACTATCCATGCATTCAACTAATCCACCTAATTGATATCAGTTGTTTGCACTTCATAAAAATAATGTAGGAGTTCTTTCCTTGCACCATCATAAGCTAAATGTTATAGGCCGAAGTAGCATCTCAAGTAGGACACAACATCTTTGGCATTTTAGAGCCAAGTTGAATCAAGTCAAATTTGTTCAACTTTTGATGCCTATTTCACATGAGCTCCTGCACCATCCTAGTGGCCCTTACCATGACCAAAACTAAAATGGTTCCACTACATGGAACATCCCATTGGCAATTCCTCACTCCTTGTTAGTGATGGATAGTGAGCAACAAAAAAAAGGATCTAGCACACTTGAATTGCAAAGCACAACCATCCAAAAAAACAATATGTTCAATAGGTAATATAAAGCCTTGGAATTTAAGAAACTCCCAATGGAGTTTGAAGTAGTGTTGGACAAAAAGGTTATCATGGGCTTTGTCATCATTCATGTAGAAATGGTACTCCATCAAGATCCTAGATGATGTGTCAGTCTCATCCCACTATGGGTCAATGCAGAATGTCAAAAGAACAAGAATTGTGACTTGCCAATTAAACTAGTGTTGTGATTGAATGTCATTATGCTATTTCAAAGAATAATTCTCAACAAAATCAATCATGGTAACAATCTAATTCTTTGTCAAATTATCCAAGCAAGACTTGAATTGGGCATCTTGCCACTTGGCTTCAAAATTGTGAACAAGAAATTCAACCAATTTAAGCTTTAGAAATGAAACAAATTCACACATCGAGGGTTGTCTTTGATTAGAGCCTTAGTGCATGCTTGTCATCTCCATCATTAAATTGACCTATGTAAACATTTTCAAACCTCTTCCAAGGTATGAACATTTCATTGTTGGGATCCACCTCTAATGGATAGAATTGAAGCTTCGAGATCCCACACATATTACACTCCCTTCTTATGCACTTCAACTTGTGGAACTTTTCATTCTCAAATTAAAAGGAGAGAATGAGCTCACACATTACTCTTACTCTAGGAACAATAAATGAAGCTGAAACATAAGTACATTGCCCTCCATTTGGCTTACAAATTATGTAGCAACAAACATAGCCTCCATGTACTACTCCTTAACACATGGAGTTAAAAACATCTTTCAATTTTGACATTTGGACATGGTGCTAACAACAATAGGAATTGAATTCCAGCAAGCACTTCACATACCATGGCTTTAATGCTTCAAATGTTTTCAAACCAATTTGATGCGTAGGATATGATTCCTTGAAACATGAATATAACATTAATTGCACAAAGAAGTATTAAACTAAAATAGGGACCAAAGAAAATATATCCCTATCACTGTGCAAAAAATAATCAACAACTTAATTTTAAATAATAACAAGACTTTATTATATAAAAAAAATATAGGTGCCCCAAAACAAAAAACATCTTGCAGGAGAAATTTCAAACAAGTTTTCAAATACTAGGCCAATTGAACAATCTAAATAATGTTAGGTCATGGATTGTATTTTAAGAAAAACATGCATTAGACTAATTATTAACTTTTGAAAATACAGTATCCTCTAACCTTGTAAACAATAAAGATCAAGCATAGTTCTTATCATGAAAACAAAAAACCTTAAAACATTAAATAAAGATATTTTCAACATCTTAAAGGATGATTTTGAAGAGCCCAAGTTGAAAAGGTTAGAAGAGTAATTTTATGAAGAATAATAATCATCTTCTATACATGCAAAATGGAAAGGTAATAAAAAATTGTTAACATCTGAAAGGATAATATCCCGAATCGACATTACAAATACTAAACAATTTATACAATTCTAAAGAGCGAAAAAAAATTCCAAGAAGTCTTAAGAAGCAATGTCATGAACATTTGGAAAGGCAATAACAAATTGTTAGCATTTGAAAAGACAATGTCCCATCAACATTGTAAATATTAAACAATTTGTTCAGTTATGAAGAACTTTGGGAATGAAATATAAAATAATTTCAATAATAAGAATTAGAAGGAAATGCATTGGCCAAAATAATTAGAAAGAAATATATTTTGAAAGATGCTAAAAAGTAATGCCATAAACATCTTGAAATATAATTTTAGGAACACTAGATGAACAACTATCATAAGAGCAAAATTATAAGAACAATATGAATAACATAGTCATGGACTCCACGTGCAAAAAGGAAATGCACCACATATTAATCAACATCAAATGCAAATGTAACCCTTACAAAAAATCACAAGAAATCAAATGAAGCAAAATGTTGAAAACAACATGATCGTCCATGATTTTGAGGAGCATTATGAATTGCATCAATTAGAGCATCATTCATTCTCACTTGCAAAAAATAAAATCAATGTAAAAAACTTATTAGATTTTGAAAGTGTACCTATCACATGCATCAAAAACATTATAAATAGGAAATTGATGCATTCAATTATGAACAATTGCAACAATGTTTTCTTAAAAATGCTCAAGAATAATATTGATAGTGCCCTCAAGGATAATATATATTGATCCAATAAAAGATGCCACAATAGCAAAGTTATTTGAAAATAACCAATTTGAACAATTCCATCTTTTACCTACAAGAAAATGTAATAGAAACTATTAATTCTTGAAAAATGTTCAATCTTGGATTAGATTGCAAATAATAAAAAAGTTTCTAGATTCAAATCCACATGTATGTTCCTTGTGAATTGTGAATGTCCTAGGAAAGGATAGATTAAAAAACTATTACAAGGAAAATAAACCACCTTCCTAAGGACATATTCCTTTACAAATGTCCTAGGAAAGATATTATGTTAGGAAAATAAGACAATTAAGGAAAGTGAATTAAAAATCATGATTGAATATCAAGAATAGTTCAAGGACCCAAAAATTGGGACATGTTCCTGCACATCCAACATCAAGATGGTAAGGAAAAGCAATCTTGAGTGTCATTTGTGAATCCTAATTAAATATGTTATATTCAGGATCTCCAAGAATCTATTGGAGTAAATTGTCGTGACGTGTAGTGTCGTGACATACAGTGTCATAAAGGTGTGAATCCGCGGGAAACTCTACTAAACAAACAACCTAAAACCAATTAAAGGTAGAAACTAATCAAAGAGATGCATGCACACACATATATACACAATGCACAAGGGAGGCTGAGATGAAATTCTCATGTATCCCCCCCC
>Ga0209611_10005498_pt1 | contig 21187 bp, 22 predicted proteins | sample S1TSphgellanicum_3_FD_187693 | JGI IMG/M metagenome (GOLD analysis project Ga0209611, IMG submission 187693) | Host-associated microbial communities from peat moss isolated from Minnesota, USA - S1T2_Fc - Sphagnum magellanicum MG (SPAdes) (version 2) | ecosystem: Host-associated > Plants > Peat...
CACCCCCTCTTTAAATGTGCATTTCAAAATTTTCCCCCAAAATCCAACTTAGGATTTATTTTAATAAGTATAAAAAAGGTGCAAAAAGTTATAAATCACTAGAAGAAAAAGCCCAAAATGCAACCACTCTAATTGCAACTACATGCACCTATATGTCATTTGCGACTATTTTTGCAACTATTTACCAACTTTGACATTTTGTGGTCATTTTGCGATTATGTTATGACTATGTTTTTTTTCAACCTTCCATGTGAATATTTTTTATTCATCCATGAATAAGCTTGTATGTTCCATTAGTCTCATTAATAACAAAAATTTAATCACAATTAATTTGTGGACTTAGCCTTTAAAAGTATACTACAACATATCATGAATATATTTGGGGTATATTTTTAGGGCTATACATTAAGGCTATATTAAGTCTATATTTAGATCTTATTGGGGTATATCATAAATGTATTAAGGGAATTTTTAGGGGTTTAATATTAAGGTTTTATTAAAGATACATTAAGGGTATATTGGTGTAGGAAGGTAACTAACCAACTAAAGAGATAAGTAGGTAGGTAAATATATATATTCACTTACCTACTTATTTATCTACCTACCTATACTTAGCCTATGTAGTTTAATATGTAAGGTTTATGTTTTAAATATAAAGAGGTTGGCAAATAATTATGTGGTTGGAAAGTAAATATGCAATTAGGCTTCCACATGGAAAATGGTCCCACCTACATGCCAAAGATGCTAATGTTAATGAAAGATTTGTTGGAATGAGGAAAACAATCTCCCAAGAGATGGTCATTTTATGCCAATGCATTAATGTTGATGTGAATTCATTGTTGGCTCACTTGGGTGCTTGATGGTAAATACTAATACTCTAACATTGTTTTATTTTGGAATTTTATACTCAACATGTGATTTTCAAACATACAAAGTTTGTTTAATAACAACTATAAAAATCAAAGGTAAAATTCAACAAAAAATGCATTACAAAATACATATTTGCACAATTATTGCCTTTGTAGAGATTTTAAAATAGAATTATACCATATCGTAATGGGAAAAAAAAAAATAGGAAACAAATTTACAATGTAGTATCCATTTTCTTCTCCATCAAAACTTATATTTAATTTAAGAGCTTCTCCATCTTTCAAAACTACTTCCTCTTCCTCATGATCATAATTCTTTCATCTTCTAGTCCCCAACCATTTATAAAACTTATCTAGAAATCCTCTTTAGGTTCCCACCATAACTTGAATCCAAAACTCCTCATGGGTCTTAATCAACTCACCTACTTTGTCTTGCTCCTATGTCCACCATGTTAAACATCAATAATCCACTTCTATCCAATCTATTGAATAGGGACAACAGAATTATCCCTTTAACATTACCCCTCAATACTTTGGATTTCATCCTTGGAATTCTATGAATGGTAAAGTATAGAACATACTAACAAAAATAACTACATCCTTATTCTACTATTATGTATGGATTACATGTTCTTCCTTATTATTTATTATTGTTGCATGTTCTCTTGCAAGCATCCTTTTATATGTGGATTGTTTTTTTTCCATTACAAATAACCTTTCATTATGAGGTTAAATCTATTGATGCACCTCCTATTGTACATTTGCAATGGTTGTATGACCATTCTCACCATCTATAGATGTGGTTGTTGTGGTAGTAACTATACGAAACTACGTTGATTGAGATACAATAGTTGTTACATACTCAGTTAATTTTGTAAGTGTAAGCACTTGTTGTTGCAACTACTCTTGCATTTATGTGATTCCCACCTTAATTTAGTCTACTATGTGAGCTTGTAAGGATCCTTGCTCCGTAAGGATCATTGTAATTTTTTCATCACAATTCAGACTTTAAATATTTTTGTAACAATTGCAAGTCACAATAGAAATAAAAGTGATATTTTGAAAATCTCATAGTTTTAAATTCATCTTGGGGATTCCACAAAGCAACATTACAAAAACCCAAAACCAATCGTTCATTATCTTGATGGATTTTAGGAATTGTAATAAAAAATATGCCAACACCCACATAGAAGTATGGAAACCATGTAAGTAAGGTTTTACCAAAGAATGTTTGGCAGACATTAGGCAATATTTGCTACCTCATTTAATTAAATAAGTGTTTTTTCACAATTTAGCTCAAAGTGATAGCAGAAAACGCCTAGTGACCCCAAGCATTTTTTCTTGATTCAACCCAAGTAGTCACAAAACATTCAAGTAATGGGGAAAAAACTCCTTATGCTAAAATGTGGAAAAAATGTCTTAATCCACATTATTCATTTCTTCATGGGTCATTTCAATGAATCAATGAAGAAGCCGTCGCTTTTGTCCAATAAAATTGTATCAACAAGTCAAGCTACTAGGAGTATTTTTCTTGTTGATCTACATATCAACACTTCGTATTTATTTTTGGTTCCATGGTGCCATGCTAGTAATGTTCATCCAAAAACTTTAAGGTTGATTACCTAATATGTGAATGATCTTTTAGAAATCGTGAAGTTATCAGCATAACGTTCAAATTTGGTGACATCATTTCCATTTTGGATTTGAGCAAGGATGGTAATGTTCAAGTTGGAGTTAGAAATTGCAAAGATCCCCAAGTGATTTTTATCTGTTGTGTTAATGGAGTTGAAAATTGTATAATTGTAACCATCATATTTGTGTTTGAGCCATTTGAGCAACGAAGACTTTTCTACCCTATTTTAGTTGCAAGATATTGCAAATCACCAATTGGAAATGATTGTTTTTGGTTTATAAAGGATGCTTGGGTGATGGAGGATGCACCACATGAGGATATTTTTAAAAAGGTTTCAACAAACTACAAAGTAGGCAAGTATCTTGTAAGGATGAACCTTTCTCCATGACATTATGTTTTAAGAATTTCAACAATAATGAAGAAATTGACAATAGAATGGATAAACTTGTCGATGATGAGTCTAATGAATACAAAAGTTATAGCTCATATGATGGTGGGGAAAGAACAATGGAAGTATCTTCCTTAGATTCCTTGGGTGAAGAAAGGAATGAGGAAGGAAATGAAGAGAGAAACAAGGAACGAAATGAAGAAGGAAATGAAAGAAGGAACTCACACTTTCCAACAAAAGGTAGGTGTTTTTGGTGAAGTGCCAACTATGACCTTGTTGATTTAGATGTTGGGGTCTTTGTTGCAAATGGACGTGTGATAGCATGCAACCCATGGGAAGGCATATATCAAGAGGCTTACTTAGACTTTGTGTATGTATTGCCTTCTACAACTCTAGAATATAGTTTTGTAACATCAGACCTCAACCAGTTTGAGGTAGGTACATGCAGAAAAACACCTAACGTGCAATCAACAATACTTGAAAAGATGAAAGGAGGAGCTACCTCCTTTCTTGTGTCTATTTCAAAGCAACATAATATAATGGCTCGACATGCTAGGTCATTTTTTCACTAAAGCCTAATAAATTGATGTTCATACCCACAAAACAATCCTACAACTAATAATTACAGAGAATTGCAACCTTAGTAAAGATGGGATTTGCAGAAAGAGATGGGCTTCTAAGGTGGGATTAGTGGGAATGTTTGAAATCAAATGGACAACACCACGCCATGATTGGTTGGTGGAATTTCTCAATACTTAGTAGAAAGAAAAAGACAATTTATGTTAGGATAGGAGAGAAAGTGATTGTTGTCAATAGACATGTGATCACATATGTTTTCAAAATTTCCAACACTAGGTAGAAGGAAAGGAAATAGGTAGATAAACAAATTGTAGAAGCCATGTTTCAATATATTACTTTGCATGGTGCATACATCAATGTAGAGTAGTGGAGTGCTAACAAAATGAAGGAAACATACACCATTCATTTTCTTGCACTTATTCATATAATATATTAGAGAGATTAAGTTTGTTATTTTAGTATTAAAAATGTTATTTCAATTAATATAGCAAACCAAGGGCAATCGATAGATTGGAGAGATATTATTTACAAAAAGTTACATAGGGAATGTTCATCAAGTGGACATTTTCACAAACTAAGATGCTTAGGGGTATAATTAAGGTTGATGAAAAAAAAGAAAGTATGTCATTTTACATTAGTCATAAAAGTATTACTACAATATTTTTCCCTAAAAACAGTCCACAAATCCCAAACATGTAAGAGCTAACTAAAGCACAACAAGCTTCCACATTGAAGGCCAATGTTTCAAAATTGGAGGACAAATTACAAAAAACCAAATGTCCTCTAACATCATCCAATAGATCCCCAAGGAAGAATTTGGAGATGGAGAGGCATAACAAGCCATAGGCCAACAAAGTGCAATGGATTTGAAGGAAGAAAAACAAGAGGAGATGTGTTTATAAATCAAGAGGAGAAGGTAGATGGGGGAAACAACGAACCAAATTCTTGAGGTACTAACACTTTATGTTGTTTCAAAACAACAACTTCATGAAAAAACATAGAGACCTTTATCACCTAAACCTATCCGTTATACAAAATAAATTGTTAAACATGAATAAGATGTTGAAGGTCTTAATGGACAATAAGCTTCACATCCTAAGAATCTAACACAACCATAACAAAGAGCATAAATGATAATTTGCATCTCTAAACCCAAACCTCGTTAGATGGTCTCTACCACGTTCACCATCTCCACAACAACAATACATGTACAATTTCAATTTGTACCTATAGTATAGTAGGAGGACAAGCCATCCTCGTCAATAGGGTTTTATGAAGCAAGAACTTCATATGGGATGTATAGAAATGCAATACCTTCAATGGAGATGTCTATCAATGATACTCCATTGTTTCAAACACCACAAACTTTGGCAACATTAAGCCTTGAAGTTAAGGAACATTTGAAGATTGTCAGAATGTTCCAACATCTAGCACATTATAGTAAAAGATGGAACATACAATCATTGAATTGTTTGGGTTCAAGTTAGAGTGCACTTGTTATGAAGTTGAGAAACTAAAATGCAAGGCAAGTTTAACACTATAGTACATGAAGCAGAATCACTAAGGCATAAGGTCCTAACTTAGGAGGTTCAATCCAAAAAGGTTTTACAATTCAAAGAATTGTAATATAATATAGATAAGATGGAATTGTTCCAAATAGGTTAAAGGAAGAGTAATCTTGAATAATAGTTGAAGTCCATGGAGATAATCAAAGTAGAGAAAGATTTGTTTAAACAAACTCAGGAGCAAAATGAACAAAAGTATTGGGCCTCAAGGAAAAATGTAGATGAATTTGAATCAAGATGTGTAGATCTACATCATGACAATAATATTCTATAGCATATTATCATGGAACATGATGTAGAGGTCTTGAAACAAAAATACGAGATTTTGATTGTTGTGCAATTGAAGAATGAGACAATTTTGGAAAAGAAAATAGACTTGGGCTACTTGTAACAAATAAATGCAAAATTTACAACACAATGCCAAGCAGATACGAGCAATTATGGACATATTGATAACCATGGAACATTACTTGTCCAAGCACATATTGCGATATTATGTTAATCTACTCATGCAAAATATGATTTTGAAGCACTAGATATTGATGATTGGTGGAATTTGGTACAAGATTTTTTGCAAAATTATATGCAAAGGTTGTTTGATGAACACAAAGTAGATGAGTTTAGTTACAAAAGGAATGTAGAATTAGAAGTCGTCTACATCTTCATAATCTATTAGCACCATAGTTTTTGGCACACCTTGAGAAAATGAAATCCTTTTCTCTCTTAGAAATTGTAACCACTTTTTCTATTTTGCTTCTTGTTCACACTAAACTATGTAAACTCTCTTCAATTTTCCTTAGATGTGAATCAACATACATGTTGACCAATGTTAATCACATATTGCCAAATGGCACATGTGAGTCATCATGGGTTCACTAAAAATAATCACATAGTGCCAAGGACATGCGTTTCAACATGGGTTCATTAAAATTAATCATGTAAAGCCAAATGGGACATTTGAATCAGCATGTTGAAAAAACTTATTTAAAATAAAAAATACACAAACCTATGGTCTAGATCTATTTGTTTTTGAGATTGGTGAAATCACCAACATTGGATAAAATGAAAATATTATCCAATGGCATAGATTTGTTGCTTTAAAATTGGATTAATCTCCATTGTTGAATAGAATGAATATACTATCCAATGGTGTAGATATGTTGAATCGCATATGTGAATTAACATACATTGAAGTTTAGCAATGTGCAGTAATTGATTATTTTTTAAATATTTCATTTAAGTAACTTTTAAATATATTAATATTTTGACCTTATGTCAATTGATCATCACTAGTAGTGCAAAACCCAAGATAATTAGTTGCAGGCACACTCAAAATATATGTAGTTTTGTTGGTGATGGACCTCTTTGATTGGTCCATCGCCCAAAGAAAACCCCAACTTTGGCAAACTTTTAAAATAGAACTTGTTCACTTGGCCTAATAATGTAAGTGTGGTTAGCAAGCTTTAACCACTCCCAAAATGAACATTATGTGGTCTTTAAAATTAAAAAAAGGTATATTGCAATATTTTAACAAATTTGGAACTATTTAAATTTATTTTAAATTGCCAAATTTTTTAGGAAAAATATTGTATGAAATTTCAAATTTTTGGAATTTGGTAATGGCAAGTAGGTTCAAGTCTCATTCACCTTCAAATTAGACTTGTTGGATGATATAAAGTAAACAAATGAAACATTGCTCATTTGGTAAGGTATTGTGATTTTAGAATTATTGTCTCCTAATTCCTCTTGGGAATTGTTGATCATCATCTTTATTATCCCAATTTAACCACTAGTTTGTGACTTTTGTGAAAATTCCTAGTAATTAGTTCAAGGGTAACCTTGTTTCTTTTCTATTGGCATGAAAAGGGTAATCATTTCATGAAAAAGAGGCTATATTGCTCACAAGGTAGAGATGGCTAGCATATTTGTTACTATGAAATGTAGATAATGCTAAAATGATTTGGAAGTAACTTGACAAATGTATTATGTACAATTGTAGTTGCATTTTGATCATGTAGCCTCTGTCATATACACAAATGTATATGATCAAACATGGTTTTGAATATGGTTTACCATTGGGAAATGCCTCATTGATGCATATGCTAGACATTGGAAAATGGAAGATATGTGGAGTATGCAACAAGATGCATTTAAGGAATTATATCTCTTAGATGACCTAGCACATGAACAAATTGGAGCATTATCCATGCATGATTGATTTTTTTAATCTTGTTTGTTATTTGCATGAGGCAAAGGATATTATCAAAGCAAGGTCATGGGGATCACATGTGATGATGTAGATATGTGCTTTGTGCTTGCAAAATTTCTGGAGATGTGGAGATTTTATCACAAAATTAGTTCTAAATAAGTTTGAAATCCTTCAAGCTCTATGCTTCCAGCAAGTGTTTTCCATCTGTTCAGTTTGTTGTTGAATGTTCTTTAATTGCATATAGACCTCTACATCATTTTTAACAGTGTGGAATCATTTGCAAAAAGCACATGGATACAAGTGCAATTATTCAATAACAAAAAAAAAGAAAGGGGTGTAAGGTTTTCTCCTTCACAAGTAAAATTGGTAGAGTTGCTTCTCTCATATTGTTTTTTAGCAGTATTTCCAAGACTATCACATGCATTTCTAGTAGAGGGTGTTGCATATTATACTATTGGGTGGAGTCATTGAACCTATCAGGTGGAACATTGGAGGTAAAACCCCCTATTGGTAGTTTTCTTGTAGATTGCAGGGAGTCTCAAGGTATAAAACATATAAAACCCTCTTCAAGATTTCATTCAAAAAATCTTATTTTCATCAAGTACAAATTTGCCTTTCAGAAGAAGCTCTGAACATATGAAGTCATCACCTAAATAGTGCAGGAAGGCAGTGTAGCATTGAATCCAAACACTGGAACTGAACATTTACTTACCAATAAAAAGATTAAACCAAAGTCCGTATCTTCTTTTTAATAATTTGTGCAGGCATAAACATTTCAACCTAAAAAGTTTGGTGAATTTGTATAATCACAATATCCAGAAAAGCAAATCTGCAGTTTCTTAAGTTAGAAAATGGAAGGAAGGAACATATATCTACATATGCATTAACTGACAGTTCCAGTTTAGATGATATATACCAATAGGCTATAGTTGATCTGCCAAAGTTGCAAACTGTGTTTCACGGGAATGCCTACAAGACTGCCCAAAAATCAACATGTGCACTGTTGTCAAGATTCTCACAAGTTGAGTACCAGAAGATCAAGATGGATTTTGTAACTGGTTCATATGATTGCTCTGACATGCAAGGAAACTAAAATTGTCAATAGCTCTGCTCATAGTCTCATCTGAGTTGGTGTACAAAAAATGGCATCATGGATCTTCCCATAAGTGGATCTTCTGCCACAAATTTCCAACAAATTTATCAAACAAAGTTCCAGACTCCCATATATCAAAATTTGTTTGCATTCCACAGGAACAGTTCATAGTCTTCAGTCATCAACCTTTGGGAAATGTTATTCATCATATGTCTCCCTGTCCATATCCAAATCTGTTCCCTATATTTATAGCTTGTACCTCTGACCATATCCTCATGGATTGCTCCCCTATAGACAGCTCCCAGCCTGCTGCCATAACTTAGGCAAGCCAAACCTATTCTCCCGAGCCTCAATTGAGAAAGCCATCAACCTGTAAACTTCCCAAAATTGATCCTGAGGACCCTTTATCAGTGATCACTGTAAATTTAACTCATAGTTTGAAGAAAATCACCTGTTCCCAGGTACCTTCACCAGCATCACTGCAAGAAATTTGCTCTTTGATAAAAATGATATGTTCAGGATGCCCCAATGGTTCACTTCCAATACTTGGACCGTGAAGTTGACTCTGGCTCATCCAGTCCTTCACAGGAAACTCCTAGGAAAACCTCAACTTTGCACAACACAAAACCAATGTCCCACACAAAAAGCACATGCAGTAATGACAAGTTTGACTCATATTACAGTCAGCTTGTGAGTGAACAATATAGTATGCATAATGACAAAATAACTCCAAAAACTTTACTTCTAGCTGCTATAGATTGACAAAGTTGCTATCCAGAAGAAGCTGCCCCAAAGATCTAACAGCAATGATGCTTATCGTCTTATCTAACTCACACTGTTCCCACTTCCAGAGAATGTACTGGTCTATTTATCACAAAAGAATCGAAGTAAAAGGGCAAGTTCACTCTTGGCCTTTGGAAAAACTTGGGAGAGAGTATGCTGGCAAGCTTGATCACTTTTGGAGTACCACTTGCTGTTTGGCCAAGCCATACCCAACCAGATTGGCTGAAGGGACCCACAGGATCTTTGCAGAGGTCACTTTACAGAAGTGATCCATTACCACAAAGGACAGATGTCTGCACCCACCATTGTGAAATGTTTAGTCAACGTACTCACCAGAGGGTAGCTGTCAAGCTGGCACATAAGAAAACATTTGATGAGGACATGTAACCAGCAAACATGAAGCTGTAAGACTTTGATAACAAATGGTTTCATACAACTGTATATGCAGAGCTTAAACAGAGGACCAGCAAAAACAAACAAGTCAGATGACAATGAAATGAGGTAAAATATATTTGCAGAACATGCATGCAACTGATAAAATTTTGCTGCAGAATAGTTAACACTTTTGCACAATCAAGAAATAAGCCATTCCAATTGGGAACCATGATAACTACTACCAGAAGGATCAGGGAACTTCTGATTTCATGACCTGGTTACAGCAGATTGTCCACACTTTTCAACATTCTCAGAGATGCATTTGGGAAGAAATACAATCATATGTCACCACCATCAACAAGAGGCAAAAAAATTTAGTGGAAGGTAGAGAGTGCATACTGGTAGAGAAATGTAGAAGCACAGGATAATGAGTCTCAGGTGCTTGGCAGCCCTTTCAACAATCCTCTGAACCAGGTTTTAGTTCTTGCCCACAGTAACCTTCTTTCTCAGGGGGAACTCAAAGTCTCCCTTGTCTGAATCAAGTTGGACACAAGCTCAGAAAAAGCAAACAGTTCCTAGCCACCAATAAATGCTTCCAAGTATGGTACAACACATCATGGATGCATAAGCTGTTGCAGTTGAAGAAGAAGGGATGGATGTAGACGAGACATTGCAGCATTGAAAGCAGCTTCCCCATGCAATGCAGCACAGGTTTGCAGCTTTTCCTTAAGAAATGGTGCTAGTGCAACTTTGTTGATAGGATCAGCAATGTAGACCTGCATGCAAAAATGTCACAAACATGAAACTGCAGCATCTAAAGATGGGCCACAGTAGAGATATCTATGAGATTGCAGCAGAAACTTCACTGCCATACAGTGGAACCCAACTACTTGAGCATCTAAAAAAGCCTCAAATTTGCAAATTTTCTCTTCCAGAATGACACATGCAAAACCAAGCACATGTATGGAAAGTCTTGGACAGCTGGCACCTGTCTCTTTCTGGAGGCTTCACTCTCTTCTGGACCCATGGACCCATCATCTACAATGTGATAATCATACCTGTTACATGCCAACACATTTAAATGTGACACTCTCCAGTACTGCCAATGAGGACTGTGTACAATTGCATGTACTCAGGACAAACATCAGAAGAGTACATGATCAAAAGTATCTAAGCAACAATTGAATTTATTGTGGCATTAGAAGTTGCAAGAGACCAGATTATAAAAAGATGTGTTCACTGATCCCATTCACTTCACATGATTTTTCATTGGAGCAGATCAGTTTTGACAGTGACTTACCCAGAAGCAACTCCATTCTTGTCCTCTTCAGTCTCATGAAGGACACTGGTGCAAATACTGAAACATCACGAATAGATATGAGTTCAGTAATCTATGTCCATGGTACACATGGACAAAGATCTAAAACCAGCTCAAACCCTGACAACAAGCCACATTCCTACTTCTGCGAACACATGCAGGTTAAGGATGACAGGAACAAACCTAATAATTTGTTCAAGTCTATCTAAAATCTGTGGTTCCCTCAGTGCCAGCAAAATACAGAGGGCCAACGCACATAATTTCCGTTTCAACAGTGTTGTTAAGGAATCCACCTGCAAACCAAAGGTGGGATCAACAACACCTAAGTGAGCACATTCCAAGGCAAGAACAGAAGAACAATGAAAAAGCATATTGCAGAAAACACAGAAGCAAGGGGCAAATACTTGGGAAAAAAATAGACAAGAGTGAAATGTCCTTGTTGCTAACATTAGCGATCTATGGGACAAAGTACACTAAGTGACATTAGAATGTGACATGGCTAAAAGTTACCTTGTCAAGCCAAGCATCAAAGAAGAGAAAAAGTGCACTCTGGTCTGGGACAGCCACGCCTGACTGCTGTAGAGCAAGGGAAAGAGATGGTTGTGAAGTAAGTTGTGCAAAGAATGCACTATTTTGTACAAACACCCTTGCTAGTACTGCTCCTGCTGATGCCCTCACCAAGTCAGGTTCCTCCCGCCCACTGACCACCAACAGGACTAGCTTCTGCACCCAAACAATAAAATCCAGATCTGATCACTTGCTGCTCTTGCACTCAAAAGGACAAGCATTGTGACTCCAGCATACACAAACTACAAAATAAAAAACAACATCAAGTTCTCCACAGTCAGTAGGACTGATAAAATCTCTTTGGTCACTCAGAGTCCTCTGATTTGCTGACCAACATTGAGGGTGCTGATATAATTGGATTTTGTGACAATATTAGGAGCTTAAAGGTCCTCTATCTTTGTATTGACAACAATGCATCATCTCCACCCTACAGCATGCTGCGAAGAAAATAAAATTCTATTGTTTTCTGGATGTTGCTGTTCACTCTATACTTATTTACTAGAGAAACCTGCCAAAAGCACAAGTGCATAAAAACCCTAGAACCCCAAGTTCCACCATGGACAGGTGGTTCTAAATGGCAAAAAAAAACCTAGACAACACAACATAGGAAGCTGGTTCCCACATCAGGAACTAGAACCTAAGACTTACCTGCAACACTCCTGCTAAAAGGGAAGGTGCATCTCCAGGACAGCACTGCAGAAAAGCATCAATGTTATGAGTGAAAAGGAAATGCTATTGACAAGAAAAGCATCCTCAAAAACAGATCATTTGTTCACATTTAGTCAACATGCATAAGAAGACTTCTTACCAAGATTTATCCTCACAACAATCTCAATAAGTATCAAGATAAAAAAATGTTTACATAGTCTATACAGAAAAAGACAACAGAACAAAAAAAAACCTACATGCGCAAACATGACAAGAAATACAACAACCATGCAAGAAGAGCCCATTCATCATGAACTGTAAGAGACAGTCCATCACTTGTCAAGGGACCTTGTGGATACTACTGACTAATGAGATCATTTTGTACAGCCCCACATTAAATATAGGCTAGTGTAATGAACACAATCTGTGCACTAAGATTTGCCACAGAGAGACAGTAATGCTTATGGGCACTACACAGTAAACAAAAGAAAATCAGAACAAAAAATAAAATGAAGGTGATATGAAATGATATGAAAGGAATTGAGAAAACCAAGAGGATTCAAGTTAGAGGTAAGGCTGCAGAAGCTACAGACAACAGAACTCCCTACATAGAAGAAGAATTCATACTGATGTAGCTACTGAACCCCTGAACACAAAATGTTCCACAAAATTTGACAGAAAAGTTAGGTTGCACAGTAATGAAAAATGTACCAATAAGGTTAAATCACCTAGAAATTGACAAACCTGAACAAGAGCATCAATAACAGGCAATGTACACATCATCCCCTTTTCCTTGACATTTCCCACAACAATGTCCAATATCTTTGCCACTCCAGCCCCATGACTTCGCAAAAACTCCACCTTCCCGAGCAAAATATAACTCTCTATGATCTTCATTACTGTCTGCAATAAATACAAGGTTATACCACATAGAAAAGTAATGCATCAGGTATTTAGACTGGAAAACCCAGTGGGATGAGGACTGAAAACATACTAAACGTTCAGCTCAAACTGTCAGGGAGAATCTTTTCTTCTCAGATTCTCATTTTTCCATATGTTCAAAGAAAACCACCCTAAACCCTCAATGAAAAGAAAAGCAGCTTAGAATTGTGTGTGTGACGCACCGACAAATGCTCAAAATTCCGCTCCATCACAGCTACAAGATGAGGGAACAAATCCATAAGTTGAGGGACCATAATTGGTGCATTTCTCAATGTAGTTTGCCATAACTGCAAGCATCCAGAATCAAACACAATGTCTTGAGCTACCAGTACCATTGGAATGAATCGGCATTAGTGTACCATGTCTAAAATGTAGAAGGAAAATAACTCTACACAAAAATGCCAGACCTCCTGCATACCTGCACACCATCCTCCAGCATATTTAGTTCGTCAGGCTGATTCACATCTGTACTGTATTGCAGTATAGGAAGAAGGAGGTCATAACAGATAGGGGACTGTGGTCCAAGTGCTATTAAGAGCTGCTGCAATGCGAGTATCACTTGTATTTGCAGAAGACTTTGGCCCTCAGAATCCTGCCAGACCTGCACATGCATAACCCTGTTAACACAAGTAACAGTACTGAAACACAAGGCATCACAAGCAATGAACGATTCTCAATCTATGTTGAGCTGACAAAGAAACTTGAAGAACTCAATGATGAGCTTTCAGTTCATTACATTAGCCTATATAATGGGAGTCTGACTCTAGGAAGACACTAAAAACACTGAAAAAGTGATGCTGAGCACAGGTTGCTCCTCAAGCATACAATGCAGGACAATGCAGGCCAACTACAGAGGTGAAAAGTGGAGCTCCTGCATATTGGAGGAAAATCAAGAAAGTCTGTGTTATCAACATTGTGAAACCTCTTGTTGCAGGGAGGCAGGGCTTGCCTGGGGTAAGAATGACAAAATCTTCCCAGCATATGGAGCAATCTTTTCACCAAGACGGTCAATGATAAGGGACACAAGGTGAAATATCTGAAGCTGCAACCAAGGAAGCAGATCCAACATGAAATCAGAAACTGTGATTGGGATGTCCCAGATTCCACCTTCAGTTCAGTGTCCCTGCTGAAAATTGCCTCTGTTATAATGACCCCATCCATGCAGGAAATGTGTTATCAACTGTGTACCTTAAGAAGCAGCTAAATGGTGACATAATTACCTTAGAATCAAATTCTTGGGCAGTGCGCATAAACTGAAAGAGAAGCTCCAAGCATGCAGGAACAAACTCCAGAAACTCATCCTCATAAAAATGCACATCATCAATCAAATTTTGCAAAGAGTAACATGCTGCCAGCTGCGCCATAGACACAAATTTATCAATCCTCAACTAACCATACTTCCTGCAAGAGAATCTGAATCTGTAGGTGCCACTGTCTTGAATTATCCTCATGAAACTCCATTTTTCTAACTCCTATACCTCCATCTTTTTCTTACATTCTTGCTACATAGACTTACTTGAACTGCCATGTCACTATCCCCCAGAAGCCTGAGCAAAGCACTGTAGATGGGTTTCCTCATGTCATCCTTGATCTGCCAGCCAGAAATATGCCCATAAAACCAATAAGAAAGGATAAGGACAAAGAAATCAAAGTTTGAAAGCAGGAGACAATATGGCCACACACAACTGCACAACATCAGCACAGATACGGCAACGCATATGAAGTGTATATACCTTGCTCACCCACTTTCCAAGTAGCCAGGCAACTTTTCGGCGCAATATGCGACCATTTGGGTGTTGGTTTCGAATTTCATGCACAAGGGCTCCTTCCCACCTGATCCAGAGGTTGCAATATACCGTCAGAAGTTTTCAGCATGTCTCTATTTGGACTGAATTTTGCATCAATTTCTCAGTTTTTCCCCTAATCCTTGTTGCAAAGGGGAGCAGAGTCTATAGCCATAAAGACAGCAATGAAGTTTAATAAGCCCATTACCTATGAATCGTTTTTGTCAAATCTACGCCCACTCATGTCTGCAGAGGAAGATGTGCTTTAAGATTCACTAACCATGACTTGAGGTCTATGTAGTCATGAAGATCATAATTAGCAGCTCCGACAGCATTGTATGCAGCTTCTTTGAGAAGCAATGCAGGTGTGATAATGACATCTGCCCCTGGTGCTGCAGGGGGGCATCCCTCTAACGCCTGCTTCAATATTTCAACCACTACTGGAGCCAACAGCTGCATGTACACCAGACAGGCCCATATTAAAATGGTTCCCTGAATACAAGGCCTCAAAACTGCAAAACATCCTATGAAACATACCCACTATTACTGTCACCACATACATGCAGCAATCCTATCAGACCATAGAAGGTAATCAAATCAAAGTCCAAGTCAACAAGGTATTTCCAGCAATCACTTATGATACACCAGGAACAATTGCAGATGCTCTCTGACAAACTGATTTCAACTACTATATGAGAGTCATGATCCTTCAAAACTAATAGTAATTTTCCTTCACCCCTTAAAAGCTGGCACCAGTGGCAAAGTATTCTCAAGAGTGCTATCCTTCCTCCATGCACAAATCCAGTGGTTGACAGAATCACCAATCAGAGAGGCAAAGGGTAAAAGACATTGCAAGAATAAGAGTAAAGCACCTCACGATGAGACTCAAAAAGAGCAAGATAAAGAGACTCAGCACATGGACGCAATTTCTCTTTGCACTGGATCAAGTCTTGCTCATGATGGAATGCTTCTGGATCCAGTGCCCACTCATCCAAATCCGCAGGAGTGAGCACAAAGTAACTGGACAATGACAGAAAGCAAAAAGCACATGTCAGAACAAAGGAACACAACATCCATATGCTCACCACATCATTGTCAGCACAAAATATCAAAACCATGAAACATACTTCATAGAAAGAATCATTAAATCTGGCAAAATGGTGAAGGAAATCTCAAAAACTTCTACAAGCTGATCCCTAGATGTAGCAGTTTAAGACAGACAGAGTTCCAACTTTCACAGCTCCACACAGATGACTGTGAGAATGCAAAACAAAATTATGATGCTATTTTCGAATCTAGGTACTTAGAGCATCTTATACTAGGTAGAACGAAAAGGCTACCAACCAACCTCCGGACAAGGATTCCACAAAGCAAAACCAGGCGCTGATTGCCCAGAAGCACTAGCAAAATTTCTTCAGCCTGTCTAGCCAAAGTCCCTTTGGTCTCCTCCAGTGTTGGAGTGGTTTGCCCCACAACCCGCCCAGCTTTGTTGGGCCTATAGGCGACACATTGGATGACACTCCGAACAAAAATTGTACACTTTATCAAAAAGGGTTCAAATACAACACTTCTTTCCTTTGGTTCTGCAATTTGCGCATAGCAAAACTCCAACACAGGGGGAAGTACAGCCAAGTTGCTAAAGGAGTACGGATGTGTTGATTGCACTTCCACCAGTATCTTCATCAACCTCAAACAGGCCTTGTCAACAAACTCTTGGAGGACTAGACCTTGTGTTAGCAAAGAGCCTGCAGGACACAAGCCTCCATTGTTACTGTTAACAAAAGGAATAAACATTGACCGGATAACATAAACAGCCCACATTGTTTACATCTGCAAAAGGAAAGATGCAACTTCAACACACAGAGGCCAATTTTATCAATAAAGAACCAAGCTGCAAGCAAGTGTCTTAAGAGAGTCAAATATAGTGATCCACAGTTTGGACAACAATCCAGACAACAGCACGCATGACACAGATTGGTACAGAAACATACGATAGTGCAGTAGTGATTGAACTGCATGCAGAAACTTAGGGCACACTTCTTTCACAGGTCCAACTTCCTGCAGTAGCCCACACGAGCAAAAATGACTGAGACAATCTGTACACTAGAGGGTGATAATATAGAGATACAGACTCTAAAATAGTGTGGGTGAATCTCACATGCTGCAATTTGCATAGAGATGCAACATTCATCGGTCAGAAGACCTGCTTTCATTACAATTGGTGCACCCAAAAGGTCATTCTCAAAAGACCATAAAGGAAAAGGAACCACAATAAAGAAACACCAGGAATAAGTAAATGATGCAGCACAGAATAAGGGCAATGCAAAAACAAACCAGTTGACCCAGGTTGAGTGAAGTTAAGCATATCAGTAACTCTGAACCAGTCCTCTACTTCCCACAAAGTTGCATGGAAAAAGCACATACTTGGACTGACTTGGCATCACTTTGGAAGCCATGAAGTAGCATGCGCCGCAACACCTTTAGGCAGAGCATCCATCTTTCACAGGTCAAACGGAGAGTCTGCTCTTGGTCAGTAGAGAGATGATCACTTTCTGTGCCTCTGATGATACTTGAAAGTCCTTGAATGATGCCTTGTGTGTCAGCACACCAGTGATGCCAGGTGTAATCAAAATACTGCAATGTGATCTGCACATACAAAATCAAGAACACCTAAGATCCCTTAAAGATCTACCAGCAAGAAGGCTACAGACTAAAACAATTCCATTGATCTCTTCTTGGCCTTGACCTGAAAGTGCCCTGTGCTCAATGTTAGCTAGATTGCATATGAAACCCAATATGTATACCTCTGCAAAGTTGCGCTGGTCTGCTGCAAGACGCTTTGTGGACAGTTCCTTCAAAATTTGATTGAGAACCAAATAGACCCGCTGCGTCATAAGCACATCGGGAGACTGCAACTTCTGCAGCAATGTTGGGAATAACTCTTGCCTGCCACCAACCTTGCAAGTACCAAACTCAGAAAGCATTCTGGCAAGAAAAAGAAGGGGTATCAACCACTTAGACCCCAATAATTTGCAACAGGAAAAACATATCCACACTAGAATGGCATAACCAAAAACAAAGATTTGAATGTTAAAGATAAAAATGTGTTCCATAACTCTCACATGACTTTCAAAAACACAGATCAAGATCAAGTTAAGAAATAAGGAAACACCAGGATTTAGTAAATGAAACAACACATACCATTCTCGAGGATAGTCAAATCGAGCAATTTTAGAAATAAGGAGGGCAAGTTGCACAGCAACCTGAAAAAAAAAAAAAAAAAAAAAACAGAGCAAAGCCACATTAGAACACAAGAGCAACAGCTGAGAAAAAGTTTGAACACTTAAGATCCACCACATAAAGAATGATGAAAATGACCCCTGACAATTGCACCAGAAAGACAGTGAAGACACAATAAAAGCAAAGCTTCAATGATTCCTAGTCTCCAATTCCCTGAAATTAACAATGCATGAGTCTCCTTCACAATAGGCATCAGACCTTCTTAGAGCACTCACATCTGTGTCAATGGGTCACCAAAACAATATGATACAAGAAGATGACTGGGCAAACAGGATATAACAAAATACCTGGTTGTTTTCCTCCCTTATTAACTCAAGGAGCTTCCTTCTTAGATGTGGTTTCTCCGCATCACTTATGCCCCTGGACATGAGCACGCAGTTAACATCTAAAATTCATTAAGCAACAGAGCTAATGCCGGAACAGGGATTACCATCAGAATTTGTGTTTTCCTAAAACCTTTTTAGAGCAAGAACCAGATCCATGTATTGGAGTGTGAAACAACATTGTTGAGAAAGGAGGGCCTGGAGACCAACAAATGAACATATTAGAGCACCTCTAATACAAAATGGAGACACTCATAAGTGGTTGTGCAAATTGTTGCTGTGCACACCATTAATGCATACTGATCATAAATAGTTCTCTGTGGAGAATACAGCAACAACTCAATCAAATATGAGAAAGTAAATACATGTGTGAGAAGACTCAAAGTATGTATCCATATGATGAAAGGCAGGCAGAGGGCTTCAACAAGTGGGCAGGGAACACAAGATTGAGAACTTTAATCTAGGGCAAGAGAAGATATGGTGAGGATTGACATTGAGGGACACACACAAGTAGCATTCACATACTTCAGACAAAAACCATCCAGTGACAAAGCAGGCACACCAACAAGTTGCAGCAGAGAACTTTGGGAGCAGTTTGCTGCATAGAAAAACTGCTCCAAATCTGCAGTCTGCTTCAAGACCAGAAAAGAATTGGAAAAAAAGACAGAAGGATCAAGTAGCTCACAAGGAATCTCGTCGAATCCTCCAATAGCGGTTTATACTGTTTTTGAAGTAGACAGATGCCAGCCATCGTGCATCACTCTGGTGTTCCAAGTCTCTTGATGCAATGATCTCCTGCATTTCCCCATATTCATCATCAGACTTACACTGGAGCAAAGTCCAGTCCAGATTTACAGATACATGATACTCTTTACAAATCTGTTCAGGGAAGACGACAGTTTGTCACATGAGGCAAAAAAGCATCAAACTCAGCGTACCACCGTCCAGCTAAACTCATTGGGAAATATTTACCAGCAGGCAAGAGCAGAAGCCTGGTCTGTTCTCACAGGCAGCCAGGGTTGCTTCAGCAGGCTTCCGGATAGCATCATCCTGTCTCAGAGCACTTTGCAGGAGCGAGTACACCGTAGAAAGATCCTCAGAATTTAGAGCCATTCTGTTGTTTTGCTGATAAAATGTGTGACTAGAGCAGGGGTAGTGACAAGAATGTAGGTGGAAGTCTGGATTGCAGAAAAAGCTCAATATCCACGACCATGCTCAATTAAAGTATCTGATGTGATCTGACACAACTGCCTCAGAAGTAGAGCAAGGAAGAATCCTGAACAGAAGTAAGACATGAATTTCAAAGAATTGGTCTCTCCTGATTATTGAGGCCCATGCTGTTGTTGTTGTTTGCTGATCAAGGTCTGAAATTCACCTCCAATTCCCACAAGCAACTGATTCACCGAATGTGCTACAAATGTATAACCTGCATGGGGATACAGCATCTAAAAGGTATGCTGTTTCCAATTCTGGTGACCAAAAATTTTCTCCTGTAATGGCTCAAAAGGTAGCATCAATTCACAACCCACAACCACAGAGAAAGCTAATTACCAAAGCACACCTCAAAACCCTATTTCGCCACATCCTGCACAAGATGATCCACATAGATTAGCACATTCCAAAAAGGATCAAAACATATCAACGATCAAGCAGAAATTGCACTATAATCCTCTGTTGATACATACAAAAAGAAAATGCAGATCAGAATGAACCACAACACCCCCCACCCGCCCCACACACAGAACTTTTCCTTCTGCCAAAAAGATGGATCCAACCAGGGAGCCAATCCTAAGCTTCTGGAAAGCAAGAACGAATCCCAAGAACAAAACACAGAAGATGAAAGAAAATGGTCGTTAACAAAGACAACAAAGTTAAGTGGACAAATGCAGAGAAGACCAGATGGCTCAAAAACACCCACCACGATGCAAACACAAAAGGAAAAACGTTAATCGGTAGTTCAATCCACAGCCCTTCCTGGATTGCATGAGACAAAATCACAAGAAAAATGATGAAGCAAAATGAGAGGGATGTCCTCAAAATTAGCAAAACCGAAACAGGAAGAATACGCAACAACAAAAACAAGATACAAAAAGAGAAGGCAAATGGACTTCCCAAAACCCTAAACCAAGACCCAGTGATCCATCCACATATCTATCTCAGGCTTAAAAACAGACACGAATACCAAAGGAATACAATTCACAACGCCATGTCTAAATTATTGAACAACAAACACAGATGCAAAGCAAGCACGCATACCCATCAAAACAAACACCTCTAGAAGGAGGAGAGAGAGAGAGAGGCAGGCACCTGATGAGAGAGACAAGACGAGAGAGCTCCAATCCAAAATCCCCAGCGCTCCGATGCAATACCACCCCAACCACAGCAAACGAAGAAGAAAAGAAGAATGGGAAGAAGAGCGAAATAGCGAGCGAGAGAGCAGGAGGCAAAGGAAAAAAAAGCTGAGAGAAAGACAGAAGGGGAGAAGTTGGGTGAGAGCTGGAAAGAAAGAGAAGGGGGTGCTGCTATTACTGTTGCTGCTGCTGCACTCCAGAGAGAATGGAGGTCCGGAGGGAGCTGAGAGATGTAAAGATATGGGGAGGGGGGGAGATAGGGGAGGGAGGGAGGGAGGAAGAGGCAGAGAAAAGAAAAAGACCTTAAAAGGAAAGAGAAAGAGAGAACCCCTAAAGACGCCACAAATATGCAGAAGAGACAGAGAGAGAGAGAAGAGAAAGAGAGGGATTCCAGGCAGCCAGCCAGCACTACTAATCTACTTAAGTTACCTTCTTCTTCTCAGGGCTTCCCCTTCCGCCC
>Ga0209611_10005499_pt1:0-20000 | contig 21178 bp, 16 predicted proteins | sample S1TSphgellanicum_3_FD_187693 | JGI IMG/M metagenome (GOLD analysis project Ga0209611, IMG submission 187693) | Host-associated microbial communities from peat moss isolated from Minnesota, USA - S1T2_Fc - Sphagnum magellanicum MG (SPAdes) (version 2) | ecosystem: Host-associated >...
TTTCATACATCACCAACCAATGGCAAAGAACGTTTTTGCATCAACCAACAATCACATTGAAGTGAACAACCTTTTAATGTTGAACATGTAGTTTTACCTGAAGCATTTGAACATAAGCCTTCAATTCAATTTCCTGCACACTAGCTTGTCCATGGTTTTTTTGGCACGATCATAATGTATAATTGACGGATTGGCAACGATAATCCATATGAAGATGCCAAAAAGCCCATATTCATGCAAACATCCAGAAACATCTATTGTCGACCATATCCCATTCCAACATCTAAATTTAGCGATGGATAGGGTTGTTTCATTCCAAGACAATAGTCAATTTCCTTCATCCATCTACCATCTTTTGCCATCTACCTTTTTTCCACAATAAATGGGAAATTGGTTCAAATTGTTAATGTCCAAGACTTCCCTACTAAGCTCTTGCAATCAAAGACCTCAATGCAGTTGCACAATAAAAGAGAAGCATAAGTACATGTACAAAGTCAAGTATTCTTTTCTCCAATTGAAGTACAAGATGAGAAAAAGAGAAAGAAAGAACCATAGAAGAATGAAAAAAAAACAAAAATATGTATCCATGTTGCCATACATATCGTTGGCTGGTCAAGCCATATGGCCCCTTGGTTTTTTTAGGAGATAGGAAAAAGATGGGGACGAGACTAACATGCAACATTTCTTCAAAACTTCAAGATCATGGCTTTAGTTCAACTACAAAAACAAGAGAAGGAAATAAGTGAAGAAGAAGTATTACTTGCATAGAACAAAACCAAAAGAGAAAACCAATCATAATACTAAAAATGATGCAACAAATTCAAAGTCCAGATGAGAAAGAAAGGAGATCTCACCTCATGCACTAGTAGTGGGAATAATGAACACATTGCTTGCAAGAGAATATGACAATTGAGGCGTGCCTTAAAGCCTAAAGAGATATGGAGAAACATATGTTTTGCATGGACATGGTGATAAGCGTCACCTTCCCTCCAAACTTATCCCATCCTTCTTCCTGATAATCAGATGCACAACTAAAGTAAAATTCTCTTTGTCCTTGTTTGATATCCTCCTCTTTTATGCTCATGTTTTCGATTGATGTCAAATACCTCTTTGCAAATGTGATCACACATTGTTCACTATTTAATTTTTTCATGAAAAAACAACTAGCAGACATGAGGGAATCTTGAAAAAAATTCCATGATAGGAAGATGAGTGATGATTCTACCTTCTAGGGCAGAACACAACAGTGAAGTATTATCAAGTCTCCTTGTACATTGGTTGAAGATCAAGTCATCAAACTTCTCCATCAACCAAATCTCACAAAAAAGGTTGAATCAACAACCACAAGTTCAAGAACACATGAAATCTATGGTTTGTATGTTGGCTCAAAAGTACAAGTTTAAAGATCAGATAAGAAAGATGCAAGCACAATTCCCTAACTTGATGACATGAATTTTGAATCAAATGCATAGTTATGACATTCTTCATTTTGCACATTAAAATTCTTTAAAATTCTTCATTTAGCACCTTGTCATAACATTCTTTACCCACGAATGTTTACCAAATTACACTGGTTGATCTATAAATTTTTTTTAAATTCTTTAAAATTCTTACTTCTTTGGGCTTCCATAACATTCTCGCACCAAGAATGTCATAACTATGTCACAATGCATTTGGAAATTGGAATTGGATCATACTTGCATTAACAATACCATATATAGGGATGTGAGGAAATTTTTTAAAGGTAGTATTTAAGAAACTACACTATCTTTTCATATTCCAAAATGTATAGATCCTTTGGGTAGAGAAGTAGATCAACATCAGAAGGCAACAAATATGTTTCAACGAATGGTTAAATGCAACCATAAGATGCATTATGGCTTGTTGGAGATGGTTGGATTGAAGTTGTAATAGAAACATGAAGAGTAGGGAAAGGTGTAATTATAAGGGCAGTTGACAAAACTTCACGAGGAAGTAGTTCAATTACAAAATTATCTTACATTGTAGGAACAATCTTGGAAAAAGGTTATAGTTGTGAACGAACAAAAGATGGCCAAGGTACACATGGAATGTCTTTCAAAGAAGTAAAAATGAAATAATACATAACAATAAATAGAGACTTTTTAAAAAATCAAAGTAGAAAGAAATATGTTGAGTGAATAATTGAGGCATGAAGACATTAAATATTGGAAACTAAAGATGGAGGGCAATAACCATGCTGCCCAAAATGTTGCATTGACTAGGGACTATGCTAGACTAGATGTTACAGTTGTAAATCAAGAACAACAAATTAAACAACTCAAGGAGGAGCTGTAACAAGTAGTTAAGGAGAAAAATGAAACATGTGGCCATAATTCAATAGTAGGCCATTCATGAAAAATTTATGTAGATATTGGAGAATGAGGTTAAGTAGTTGCAAGATGCTCTGGAAAAGAATGAAGGTATAAAACGTTATTATTCTCAACATAGGTCGTGTGTGTATGATGAATTCCAAATGAACTATATAGTTCTGATGACCAAGATGAAAGCCACAAAATTGAAGGAGGCATACATTAATAAGTGGTGGAATATTGTTTAAAACATGGTACAAAAGGAAATAGATAATGTTTTTAATCAATATCATGTTGATGAAAAATTGTAAAGGATTAAGTTCAAGGCTTATCATTAGGATTTTCCATAATGTCACTATATCACACCACTATAGAGTTCAAAGTCTAAGAAATAAAGTTCAAATTCTAAAGATCCAAGTGTACGGCCAAGTGGAAGAAGTTTCAAAACGAAGTTTGCAAACATAGGCACCACAAAATTTACAAAGTGGGAATACTATAAAGGTAGGCGATGATGTAACTATGGAACTTCATTTTGAAGAAATACAAGATCCACCTATTGATGTTACATTCCTTTTACAATCATAAAATTCTACAATTGAAGTGCAAGGTGAAGAACATTCTAAACCACAATAGAAAGATGTAATTGTTGTGCAACTAGAAGAACAAAAGCTACAATTTATGAATGTATTAATATGTAGATGCAATGTTTATTATAACAAACACTTACAACAATGGATGGACTTGGTTCCACATTGACAATTAAAAACATGTTCAATCTACTTTGGTCCAACCATAGAATGAGCAACAACTTTAGGAACCAATTATAATATCACAAACCAACACATGACAAAGGTGTAAATAAGAATAATTTTTGTTTCATTTTTTTTTAGCATTGTTCCATTATATTATTGGTTCATCAAGGATTTCAAACACACAATCCATAATAGGAAGGGGGAGGGGTAATTTTAAAGTAGAATGGACTATAGCAATAGCCATGGGCACATGTGTGTTTTCATGAGCTTATGAACCTTTGTTAGCTAGCTAATAGCTTATGCCGAGGAATGGGCTGACAATGTTGATGGCTTCTCACGTCAAACCTAATACTTGGTTCGCTCGTGAGCTTTGCATTCACTTAGCCTCTCAAATTTACCTTTGTGTGGTGATTTCCATGTGTTATTGTGATTTACAAATTGTCAAAACCAAAATTTCACACATTCATTATATCTTTTTTCGACATTATTATACTTGAAACAATTTAGGGTGGTTGTTTTCTCATTGTGTCTTGGATTTCAAGGCCATAGAAACTTTGCTAAAAGTTTGCCATGGACAAAAGAAATTGTCTATTGTGGTTGCTAATTTTGGAAACTTTGTTTTTACATCAGATGCAACTGCCCGCAAAATACTACTAGCACCAATATTGGCATTTTGATGTTGTTGTGTCTTCATTGATTGAATTTTGTAAGAACGTATCTTTCTTGACTACCATACATTTCCTTTTTTTCTAAAGGGATTTTTCTTTCATTTTTGTCATTGTCAAGAACGCATAGTGCAGGCTTAGCCACAAGTTTCCAAATTTAATCTTTCTATTTTTGAATTGTTACAAAAGTAAGTGATAGCTTACATGCACAAGTTTAGCAGAAGCAATACCCCTTACATTTTCACTTTGTCAGCATTTTTTCTTTGTAAAAATCAAAATCACTTTGAAGAAAAAGTCATTTAGAATGAACCCAACACCTTTTGGAAACCTCTAGAATGCCAAGCATTGCAGTGGTGTTCTTGTAAGGTGCGATACTTTATGCCCTAGTTGCTTGGCTCCATCAACAATTGGTTTTCTACATGCTCACAATGAAACATACTTCTCAGTCATATTTGGTATGATTTTGGAGATAGCAATTACACAATAAACATCATTCACCATTTGTTTTAAGGAAGATTTGTGGTACCTTAGGTGCCATTTTTTTTTTTTGATAAGGATTTCATGGTTGAGGCTAGGATTTTCTCGTATCTTTGTTGTAGTAGATTGAATTTTTAAATCACATGATTTGTAATGCAATGATGTTGAGGTTAACTCTAATGGGTTTTTGTTGTTTTTACTCTCTCTGATCAGATTGTAGGTGTTATTATCTCACAAGAGTTTTTGGATTCTGATCTAGTGCACTCATGAAATGTTAGCTATAAGTTTAGTGAGGAGTTACTACAATACCTGCAAAGCAAGATTAGCATTTCCATAGAGGGAACGATTGTAGAGCTTCTAGTTCCTTCTACACGTGTGGATCATCTTGCTATAGGATGTTTTGTATCACCACATTTATTTATTTAATTAATTGATTATTTTTTTTACCAATTTCCCAAATTGTGAAAATGTGATGAAACAAACAATACAAAACTTCACAAAGTTGGCAGTGAGGTGATGATCCCCATGTGTTGGATGTGGTATAGATGGATGTGGAGCAATTGGCAAATTGCCTACCTTTGCATTTGATGGCATGTGTGGTGTGAAGTGGTGCAGAGCCACGATTACGATAATGGTTACGTGCAGTGTGACTGCTACACTTCTTCAACATTGTGGCATCACACCGCCTTAAGTTGGGGCAAGTGTGTACTTGCCATTTCAAATGCTCAAACAATGGTAGAAGAGACCTCGGGTGCTAACTACTTTGGGTCATCCATCAATGAGTGATCTATTGCTTGGCAAATTGTTAGTGGTCTACTTTCTGGAATAGATCGTGTTAGCAGTTGATGGGTGAATCAAGTTTTCATGTAACTACTAAAGGTCATGTAAAGCTATGTTGGATATTAAAACTTTGCTATGTTATTAGACTTCATGAAATCGCTTATTGGGGATTCTATACTGTACGTGTTCTTTCAAGTGAAGATTCAAATGTAGGTCATTGATTTGATAACATGCATGCTTGCGGTTTTAACAAACATGGAACATGGATTTGAAGGGATTGAGCACATTCATGGGTTTCTTTTAACCTAGTTTTGTATAGCCACATTTTAGTTCATCATGGGGCATATTTTTTTCGTTGATGATAGGATGTTTATTGTGGTATTCTCATGTAAAATCCTCAATTTGGAGTAGGATGGTCGAGGTGGAAGCTTCATGGTAGTGATACATGCCACATTGGTAGCATGTAACTTGTACCTTTTCATGTCCTTCATCAGTCATGGCTAGGCTGATGTTGCCCTTGTCCTTTTAGTTCATCCAAAGGTACATATCCTTTTTTTCCAAGCAAAGCAAAAGATTGAACACCTTTAGCAATCCTTGAAAGCAACGATTGAAATTCACAAGCTTGAAATGGAGGCCCTAAGAGCCAAAAGTTTGGCTAAAGTTGTAGAGAAGGAAACCCATCAATGGGTACGTACAATAGTCACAAAAAGCTAGAGCTCTATAATCTTTGTTTTGTTGAGAATGAATAAGCATGTTCTTAGTGAAAAAGTTTAGGGCAAACAAAATATTTATTCATGGGTTTCTTTTGATGGGGATTACAAGAACCCTTACAAGATGGCAAGCCACATGAATAATGAACAAGGATTTCTTAATAGAAGAAATTTAGTTGAAACAAAATATATACATGTTCCTAGGTTTCTTTTATTGGCCCAGGGAGTCGTGGTTTTGGATTGCCAAATTTGGGTGCAATTGGTGGACGTGGTGGCATTGGTGTTGGATTTTTGGAGTTTCAACGAGTGCAAGAGTAGTTGATGCAGAACCCAAATCTAATGAGAGAAATGGTGAACATGTTAGCAGTGTAAAATTTTATGAACAATTCTGATCTTATGCACACCTTAATCATGAGCAATCTACAGATGTGGGATATTATTGATCGCAACCCTGACCTAGCACATATTCTCAATGACCCTAGGACACTGCAACAAACATTGGATGCTGCTAGGAATCTAGAACTAATGAGGGAAATGATGAGGAATAATGATCGTGCTATGAGTAACATTGAAGCATCACCAAAAGGCTTCAACATGCTTAAACACATGTATGAAATAGTTCAAGAACCTTTATTGAATGTAGCAACAATGGGCAAGGAGGGAGGAAATGAATTGGCGTCCAACCTTTTGCTATTTTTTTAGGCATTCAAAAAGTTGCACAAGGACACAACCAAACTCTAATTACAACTGACATTGCTAAAACAGGACTAGGCATAGGAATTATGGTTCCAAACACGACACCTCTTCCAAATCCATGGAACGCTTCAAGTAAGTATTACAATCTTTTTTATTTTATTTCTCCTTTTTTTGAACTTTGAGGTTGGTGCTAATTGTAGTGATGTATTGTCACAATGCAATACTGTAGTTAACATTGAGTTATGTTTATTGCTAGTGGCTTTAGCGGATGTTTTGCATCCAAGTGGTCACCAGTGGTGTGCTTGAAGGATATGTTCACGGTGTAGGAAGCCCCAACCACTACCCTCTATATAAGCCTCTATGTCTTTTAGGCATAAATGCTTAGATATACAAGGACATGTTAAAATGAAATAAAAGCTCTTTCCTTCAGAAGCTTGTTGCAACTTGAATGAGGATACTATTGACATTTTTATTTAGCAATGTCTAATGTCTTATGAGTGCTAGCAAACATCACGTTTGAATCTTCCCATTGCTTCCAGAAAGGCAATAGAAATTCAGGACACAAATTGTGTATAATGGTATGCCCAAGTTTTTGGGCAGATTATTATATGTTTATCTACACCCATTGTTGGGAGCTAATGAACTCAGTGGGTAGTCATGGCAGCTTGTCATTGTTGTTCATGATGAAGGTGATGGTCTATCATTTTGTGAACGACTCTCATGAGGTTATGATTGCACTCATTGTCATGTTACCCTTAATTGTTATTGTGGAGATTTCTCTGCAACTTCATCAAGCTTATTGCACCTTTTGAAATGTGTATTTTGAGAAAAACATGCAAAAACCTGTGGAATTGGATTATCGGTTGCTAGAACGTTGTGGCCTATGGCAGCTTGCAAACAACCTGTTATGACTATGTTTCTCTCTACTTTTAACGACAAGTGATGACCTACAATAAACTAGTGGTAACCCGTGCTTGCAAGGCACAGACGGTTTTAAATGATTTTAAAATTTTCTAAAAGTTAATGGTTTAAAATATCCTTTCTTCTAATAGTAAAAAATAATCCAGTCTTATAATTTCAATTTGCAACGTCCTTTAGAGTCAGACGGGCTCAACATTGGGCACACTGATGGTCCAATGGTCCAATGGTCACATTCGTTTTGGGTTGTCCAGTGGCCCAAAAGCCACAGTCGACCAATCACGCAAGGGCCCAAAAAAATCCCGTGTTCATACTATTGCCATTGTTTTGTAATGTGCGTGCGTGCGTGTGTGTATGCGGTTTTCTCCACTGGATGAAAAGCTGTGTTCGACCAATCACAAACCATTATTTTCTGGGCCCAAGAGAATTCATCCTATTCACATTATTACTGAAGCAGTTAGGTGAAAGCGAAATGACGTCAGAAAAAAAGAAGTTGCGTACAGAAAGAAAGAAAAACTGTGAAAAAGAAGAAGAAAAAGGGTACCAAAGAAAAAGGGGCCAAGAATTGAAAGAAGTAAAAGATAAGTAAAAGACAGACGGACAGACGAACGGACTAAGTGAATTAATATATAGGATGAATTGCCACCTTCACAATTGATCTTTAGTGGGAGTGCTGGTCGATTCCATGGTTGTGAATAGGTTCACGATTTCTAAACAATTGGCTTAGTTGGTGGGTTTTATAGGTAATTTGTCACATAGATATAGGGCAAGGGTGGGGAAGGTTCAAAAAATTTGATGTCTGGTAGTCATCAAATGTTGTAAGTAAATATTTTGGGACCCATCTGCACCTTTTAGCATATGATTATTTTGTATGGTCGTGGTACTAGTTGCTACAACTAGTGCAGGTGTAGGGGAAGTCAGTCAGACACCACTTAGAACTGTACCAACAATAGGTGTAGGCAAGGGACTTCTTAACATGGAAGGATAAACAGGTCTTGGCTTGCCAAATCTTGGGTCATTGGGTGATGCTGGGGGAATTCTGGATCTTGGCATAGTGCAGTAGATGTTGTAAAACCCCCATATTTAGCAGATGATGCAAGACTTGCTATCTAACCTTAAGTACATGAGCCAAGTACAACAATGGTTTCTAACTCCACATGAGTTTACTTGCTTTCTGATCTGGTTGTAATCAATAAAGTTGTTGCATGGAAATGTTCAGTTTGTAGTGCTCGAAGGGTAGGGCTTTAGTGATCATGTTGTAGTTGTGTTTTTTGAACGTTAAATTATTCTGCTACCACCAGCAAGCAAGAAGTTTTGCACTAGTAACCTCGTTTCATCTATAGTGATTCCACATGTAAAAATGTTATGATATGTCCAAATTGGGCATGAGTTTCAATGGAATGAGCAAAAAGTATTGTGGATAAGAGTGTCACCAATTATGGGGCCTTGTGATGCCATGAACCATCCATAACTTGTTCTATTTCTTTATGCAGATAATGAACATGCAACCACATTTGAATCAAAACCCACAATTTAGGGAGATGATGTAGAACCCTCATTTGATTTGTCAAATTAGCAGTCTTGAAAGTTTGGAGGTAAACTTCCTATGACACAACATTGATTGTAAGCTCTTTCTATTGGTGCTAAGGAATATAGGTTGTAGTTTTTTGCCAATTGGGTGTTATTAGCTTCTATTGTAATACACTGATGATCTCTTAAGGGGTATAATCATGGAGTTGCACAAAGCTAGTGTCGATTTTGTCCAAAGGCAAATCCTGTTTCTATTTTATTACTTCAAAAGAACCTCATCAGGTAGGTGAGTTCATTCAACTGTTTATGTTAAGGACTTCAAGCATTCCTAAAATCTCAGCACCTTGTTTCAATAAATTTTAATGTTTTGGCTTTAAAGTAATGCAATGCATAAACTTAGTGTCTAATTTGTGGGATTAAAGAATTGATCCAACTCCAACAATCTATGCAAGGCCAACATCAAGGTCAACATCAACCTGAATAGTAAGTGCTCTACTGTTCACAAACATTTTGATTCATGCATCAAATTTATAAACATTTTTGCACTCGTTGACCATAGTAGAATTGATGCAAAAGCAATGTGGAATGTTTGGTGCCTCCCTACTAATTGAATACTGTTAATATGCTCAGCTCATAATCTACAAGGTAGGAACTTTAGTTTGTTTTAGGTGTCTTGCTTCTAGCATTAGTGGAAGAATTATCTCATTCATGTGATTGCAAGGAACTGTCACCCAGAAAATGTAGTGCAATATTGAAAAGTTTGTTATAAGCAACCACTATTGACTATGTAGTTGTCTCCATTCCTTAGGCTTAATGTTTGCTAGGACTAGCTAAATTGAAGTCAATTTTACCTCAAAAGCTTGTTGTTGCTTTGTGGGAATACCTTTTTATTAGTTAGAACTCTTAAGTTCTAGCCAACATCATGAGTGAGTATGCTCATTACTTCCGGAAACGTGACAAAAACTAAAGAAATGGATTTTTTGAAAAGATAATTTGCCAGAAATTTACATAGATTTTGATATACCCATCACCACCTTTGTTAGTAGCTGATCAAGTCAATAGGATGTTATGGCAGCTTGTAACTACTATGCATGATGTAGGTGACGAGTAACACCCACAAAAGTTATGACTTCATTCATTTTTGTTATCTTAGTTCCAGGTTTGCTGAAACTGACATTTTGTTGGTTCAGAGCCACTACCACACACTCAGAGAAGTTCAAGCAAGAGAGACTTCTTTTTAAATTCTTTAGAGAACTATGTCAAGAGTCTAGTTGAAGTCACACTAGTTTAAGAGATGATTTCCCATGAAACTTAATTAAGCACGGTGTTGGGAGTTCAGCAAGTTCAAGGCAATTTTGGAATGAAGATGGTGCTAAAGCATATGTAATGGAAACAATTGTTGAAACTGGTTTGTTGAGTTTTTTTTTTTTATGCTTGTAGTTTGGCCAAGTTTTTGATCTAGTTTTTAATCTATGAACTCTATCTTTTTTTTTTAGTCCCTCCTTTCTAGCACTTACTCTTCTTTTGAAACAAACGTGATTTTCCTAAAATCAGGGCCTAAATTGGTTTGATGGTGGGTTTGAGTGACCAGTCTAACATTTTATATTTTGTAGTGAGAAATAATATTTCATTTGCATTACTTGGCATTGATTAATCCCTTTAGTGAGTCTTCCACACAATATATTAAACTCTTGTAAACACACAAGGATGTGCCTTAGTATAGAAGTGTTTTTTTAATTTGGTTCCTTTGTTAGATAATGTGTTTGTATTTTGATTTTCGAAATCTAATTTGTGTGTAAGTGAACTATATTGAAGTTCTTGGAAAAACTCTGTAATTGGTATCCTTTTGAAATTTGATTAATTTTAAAATAAAGAGACAACTTTAGGGAACTTGGGGTTGAAAGGTTATGCAAGTGTTGCAAGCATGCTTTTTCAATACACTAATTGCAGTTTTATTGTGAAAATATGACTGCAAGTAGTTGTAAGCTTGTTGCTTAAACAAACTATGCATGTGATGTAGTATTTGCAAGTAAGTCTTCTATTTACTTTTCTGCCCTTGCTAAATAGACCACTAGAAATTCATATTAAAAAAAAAATTTGTGAAATATCTAGTGTGCTTGCATTATTTGGGATGTGTGAGTGGTTATGTATTGGGTCAATTCAGTTTTAGGTGTAATTGAAATGATTCTCTCTCTTGCATGATCTTTGTAAGTGTAGTTGAAAGCACCTCAATAGTGAGTTACATCATGGTTTAAATTCCCACATTTATTTTGTGTGCTTGTTTGTTTGTTTCCTTGCAAGAAATGTGAAGTGCATGGGGCACAACAGGGGAGCTGTGATTGTGAAGGAATATTGTGCAAAGTGACAAATCTAGTACAAAATCATGTTTCTTGAATATCTATGTTTCACAACAAGCTAGGTTTTCCCTCACATGTAAAGGTCACTACAAGTTTTTCCATGTGTTTTGGTAGACACCCAATAGTAATGGCAACAATAGTAGCTTCACATGTGGTTTTGTTTGTTTATTTTTTCTTTTAATGTTTCTTTGTGTGTTTCTTCTTATGGTAGTATGTATTCTGATTTCAAGGATTTTTTACAATCTTCCTTAGCACTTGTTGAATTTGTAACTTCACAGTCCTACCTTTAGACATTAGGATTTTGTGACAAACTTGGCTACAATACTTATTGGTTTCTAGTGTAATGGTTTTGAGGCATGAGTAATAGCTCTTGGAGGGGTTTTTGGTGTCCTTGAAAGGATTAGTTTCTAAATCAAACTTCAAAGGCTCACAAAGGATCATAACTTTTGTTGGCTTCGGTTTGGAGCTGATCAGTGAAACACACAATTCATTATACAATGTAGGAAAATAGCAAGTGGTGAATGCAGATTAAAGCTTCCTAGCAGCACTGCAACTGTTGCATTTTCTATTCAGTCCAAATGGAGCTGCATTGCTACTATAACTTGAAGTTGATTAACAATTCTGGGCCATTTACTTGGGACATAAAAATTCACAATGTAGAGTTTGTATTTTTGACCTAAGAGTTGGGAAATTCAAAGTTGCCTTGTGAGTATTGGGTTGTAACTTTGTAGTATAATAAGGCCATTGCAGTTGTAAGAACTGGATAAGTTTTAATGTGTTTTGTTTTTATAGTTGTGAGTGTAGTCTTTGTAGTTAGAATTGCGTGGTTTTGTGGTTTCCCAGCAAGTATCGCATGTAGCATGAAAACATATTACTTCAATGTGGTGCACGGTACAGAAGTATGAGATTGATCACGATTCCAGTAGCACTTCCACACTTGGGAAAAATCTTGACCCTTCAATGTGGGTGATGTAGGATGTATTATTTGATGATGAGTCAACAAAAGTTGTGATGTCATCAAGACAGATGAGACAAATTATCAACATACTCTATAGTTTCCATGTGGATAAGCTTTTGTAAATCTTCTTCAACAAAAAAACTAGAACTCTAAACTTCTCATAGTGTACTTGACCTAGAATAGTGGGAGAGTGAATAGTGGGTTTAGGGTTTAAACAAGATTAGAGGAAGGATGAAGGAAGCATAGAGAAAAAAAAGGTTGAAATAGGAGAGAAAAGAGGATGAAGCAAGGGTGAATGAAACAATATGCAAGGAAGGATGGATGAAGGATAAAGGGGGAAATCCTCTTTATACATTTTAAATTGCCCATGGTAATTCTTGTTTCCTTTGGTTGTTATGATTTGCATGCTTTGGTTGTTTTTGTTGAATGTTTTTGTTGAGTTGTCAAGGATTTTTAGGTTTTTCTTATTACCACTCACAATAATAAATCTTATATATGAACATAAATCAACCTGAAGGAGGTGCTTGACAATCTTTTGAAATTACATTCCATCACATCAGTAAGTATTCTTTGTCTTTTTGTGATTATTTGTTGTTACTTCTTTATTAATTTGTGTTCAAATTGATTATTGATGTTTTCAATATTTTTGTTAAACTATTTGTTTCTATGTTCTTGTGGAATGTCAATATCTTCCCTTGTCAAGTGGTCAATGCCTACTATATTATTTTTTTTGCATTGCATTTTGTTGTAGGAGTGTTTGGTTTTTTTTCACCTTGTTATAAGATTGTAATCTTGCAGGAGCAAGGTTTTTGATACCATTGGTAAAGTATTTGTTATTATTTAGTTTTAGTTGTAATATGTATAATGTTTTTTGAATGCTTGTGGAATTTCTTGCAACATTAGTCAGATGTGGTTACTACAAATTCAGATGCGGTAAATAAGTTTCAGGTCAATTTTGTTTATTTTTTTTACTTGTGAATTTTTAAAGTAGTGCACAAGATTGTTTATTAGTAGCTAGTGTTGCTCCTATTCATGTAGGCTACTATTTTTCATGTAGTACTTTGTTTCAAGGTGCATCATTTTGGACTTGAAATGTAAAGCAAAAAATTGAGCATGCGCCGTGTGATGTTGAATCCTATTGGCCCTAGCGCTCCTTTACAAGCTAGAGTGTTTACATCACCAAATCCTTTTACCGAACCGAATCATTTTGAAGAGGAGTTGCCAAAAGAGAATGGACTACCCGAGGATTTGCTAGAGAACATGACAAAGACAGAAGTGTTACTTGATGGTGGAGGAGGGTTAATTCGAATGTCTCCAATTGATCACCTTCTTTTCCAAAAACTAAAGAAGAAATGTAGTTTGCAAGAAAAGACATTAGAAAGGCTTTCTGAAAGTTTGCACCTAGCTATTCAGAAAAGCAAGGTGATTCCAAAATGTGTAGATTGGAATTATGTCAAGGTATTCAGTTTTTCCATTTTTAATTAAAAATATTAATAAGATGATTAAAAAAATAGGATGAAGATGTGGTTTTTATGTTCCTCTTACCCATAATAATTCCCACAAAATGTTGAATTTTTGTGCAAAAAATACTATCATATATTACAAGGGAATTGTTCTTAGGAAAAGATGTAACAATCTGCACATTCTATCCATCGATGGAGACGATGAAGGATGCAATCTTGCATACCTTTGCAATCCTTGAAGAGGACACCGAAACACAACAGGTTTTCCTCTAGGCCTGGGGACCTCAAACCTTGCAAGAGCCAGGCCTTGGTCGGCGGGTTGCCAAACAAATGAGGGATATAAGAGGTAATTATACCTGAATAGCCTGAGAGGAATTGTACTGTCTCCTCCACATCTCGGAACCCCCCTTAAATGCATCCATGACTGTGAAGGAGGAATGGAAGGAGGCTTTGGACACTTTGAGAAATGAAGACAAATGGCGCATCGTAGAGTTACCATATGGACAAATTGATCCCTATGGCTCTACAACAATTCATGGAGCAATGGCTAAAGTCATTGTGGGATCACATTACAATCCTTCTAAAAAGGTGGATCTCACCTTGGAGCAATTTTTTTTCATTTTCTACTCGTTGGAGCTTGCAATGGAGGATAAGAACTTGTCACACGTGGATGGCCGAGTACAAGCCCACAATATGAAGTTCCTTGAAGACAAGATTGTCGATGTCATTCCTATGTTGAAGAAGTTCCAGATCCTGGATCATCCCCATGAGGAGGAATATGCATAAGACAAATATCCTCCCAGATGTGATGCTTTAATGCATGCAGATTGGTTAATTTTCCATTAAAAAAACTAGTGAAAATGAATAAGCATCTTAGTACATTCAAGAAAACTTTGCATGGGGAGGGAAATCTAGTTCAATTCACATTGCCAAATTAGGTTTAATGGCATCACATAATTCTGAGGTTGCTGAAACCTATAGTTTTGGGTTCGGATTCTGTATACTTGGATTACTTATTCCTACTGCAGATTTTGTAATCTTTGTTAGCTTTGCTATGAAATGGAGTACATTCACGAATAGGCAATATTTGTTACCTCGCTTTAGAATGGATTAGATTCATAGTTGTTGTCATATTGCTAGAATTGACATATTAGTTACCTTCAAAGAAGAGTTGTCTTTCCAATCACATAGATGTCCTCTTTCTAATATTTTATTGAAGTTGATGGCTTAAGCAACTATAAGGTTATGATGCAAGTTGTAGATAGATGCAAAAGGGAGTAGTACTTTTAGATGGGGGGATATAAGGATTGTTTGTGTACCTTCCATTCAAGAATGTAATGTTGCTAATTCTTACTGGTTGTTGGTGGTTTCTTTGATTGCTTAAAACAACAAATGAAATAGAGCTTAAATGTTGCAGCATTTGTTGAAGAGTTCAAGGACATTTTGGTAACCCTACTCAATGCTCGTTTTTTGCATGTTAAATTGCACTAGCATAGATTGTTGGGCTGTTAACTACAGTGTGTGAGACTCATAAGTTGCCTTTAGCACAAACTTGGGTTCCTAGCATTGTCACATGTCATGCCATGAATGTCATAGAGAGCAATGACAAAATAGGACAATCTTTGTTAATTCAAATGAAAATAATAACAAGAGCAGTAGTACCAACAACAATAGTTGTAGGAGTCATGTGTGTTTCAAGACTGCAGATGGTTTTCATTATGTCAATGATCCTTGTGTTTGGGGATTCTACTGTGCTTGCTTAGAATACATTTTAAAGAAATCTTACACAATGTTTCTGAAAGTAACTTAAGGTCACTTAGAGTAAGCACTATTGGTGCACTAGTCAACCCTAACATTAATGAAAGACTAGAAGACGTTGAAGGTGACCCACAAATTGTAAATTTGAAATCGTTAAATGGAGTAAAGATTGAAGAATTAGGTAAGCTCACAAAGGAAGGTAATTTTGTTTTCATAGGTGTGTGGATGCTATTTAATAGCAAGGGCCTGACAAGAGGAGAAGTGATGCGCTCCCAAGTCCCTAGTTAGCCCCCAAGTTGGGCCTAAATATTTTAGTTGCAGAATTGTGGGGGACTGGGGGCACGCTCCCAATTCTCAGCACTAAAAGGGGTAGAGGGGCGTGCTGAAGCTCTGGGATGGGACTAGGAAGAAGTGACAAGCTATTCACTTATTCGAAGCTACATCAAACCAACCAACAAGTTGGTTAGTTCACATTTTGGAGCACACTTGGTGTTAGGACAAGCCACGGGCAACTCTGGATTCACTTGACTCACCATGGCCCGGATTCGGGGGAAGCCACCACCTTCCCCCATATAGTATACTCTGTGCCTCTCCGTGGCACCCACATCCAAATGACTTTTTGTCCCGAGACTCCCAAGGAGGAGTCCCGAAACTGTCCTGGTTTGGACTCTTGGGACTTTGAGTGATCATAACTCTTTGCTAAGACCTCCAATTGGGATGAGGTTTAAGCAAAATCGTAGCTCTCCTTGAGAGCTTTCCAACGGTGTGTCACACTTCACCTGCACGCATCGGGGTCGGGTCAATTCCCGACTTTTAATGGTCAGTTTGACTTCCGACCCTTCTTTTTGCCATAACTTGTGCTATAGATATCCAAACGGCCAATGCGAGGCCATTTTCGACATCTAAACTTCAATAGCTTTTCAATGATATAAAGAACATCCCAATGCGAGGTGTTTTGACCCCTACAATCGGATTTTGAAGTTTCAGGAGTCCTGGAGGACTCCCAAGTCCCCATTTCAAGAGTGTGAGTCTCCTCCTCACACTTTCCCAAGTAGGGTTGCGATAAGAAGAACAAGTGAAAAGACAATTTGGCTTGATGTTATATATACAACAATATTTCACTAGTAATTTCAAGGATGCAACAAAGGGTATTGAAGGTGAGTTTTTTCTTTCGATTCCCTTTTGAGCTTGCAAATCTTCCTCTCTCCTAAAATGGGTGAATCTTCATGTAGTCTGAATGAATTTAACTTGGGTTTTTTCATTATCTTATTACCTCTTTCACATGGGTTGTTATGTTGTAGTATGTCTAATGAAACATCTAATCTTTGGTTGATGCCTCAATATCCTACCCTTGGATTTGACAATGAATTCCATTGACAATCAGGTAACACCTTTTTGGTATCATGATTAGAAGGGTTCTTTTTCGAGATTTTTGAATTTACTACATGTACCTCCTTTTCTGGATTTTTCTCCAGGCTTACAAGTTTACATTCAGCTTCCATTTCTAGGTAAGCCCTGGTTTTTTTACATGGCAACATGTGTTCAAACTCTAGGAAGACTATAATGTATGTTATAACAATAGAACATTGGCCCTCATTTGATGAGATTTTTATGTAGTAAAAATCTAAGTTCCTTGTGTTGGACCTAGTTGTCACAAAATTTTAACATTGATAATACATTTCTTGCTCTTGGGTGATGCCTGAGTAGTAGTTCCACTCAAGATTCTTCTATATCCTTTGTAATGAAGGAAACAAGCAGGTAAATCAATGATGCACAAAACCACTTTAGGGAGTTATTCCTATTATTGGAACCTTAGTTCAAAACTTTATTTATATATCAATTCAAGTGGAAGACTTGGAGTTTTTTTTCACTTTACCTATATATAATACATATATATTTTATATAATTTATATGGAACAATATAAATGCAATGTTGTATTGATTTGCTATGAATCAATGTCAAAACAATCCCAATGCTAACTCAATACATATTGTTATGATGCCATCAACATATTGTATCAATGACCATATTAACATTGAATCTTCAACATATAATCATCAATTTGATGACTTATTAATGTATGTTGTGCCAATGTTGGTCATATTTTTTTCATTGGTTTAATGTTGATAAGATGTCAAATGTTTTAGTATTATATCAATGCCATTTCAGGACATGTTGTTATAATGTCACCTTAACATCATATTAATGATTGTATCAACATTGAACATTGAACATATTGTTAAGGTGTTGTAAAAGCACTCATACAAAGAGGGGGCAAGTTTGTGATGAAACTTATTTTGATTGAAATTTGAAATTATTTATTTGCCCATTCCAATTTGGTGTGAGATTCTTTAAATTTTTTTATGAATTTGGGGCATTGAAATTTTTATTATATTTTGGTTCGTTCTAAACCCCCCCTCCCCCACCAACTCAAAGATGGTTTGAGTCATCATCTCCATAAATAACACAACCTCCCATCCATAAAAAATACAAGGCAAATGAGAGCATGAATAAACACAACCCAAAGTAAAAACAAAAGCAAACAATCAACAAAAAATAAGGAAAAGACCTTATGCAAATAGGACGCATGGTTACGAAATGATGATCAATGATAACAAAAAAAACTTAAGACTAAAAAATTATCATCTGCCACAAATTAACTAATGACGGAGGTGCATTAGCTATGATGTGTGGAAGAGATGAAGAACCCTGACCAAATGCGACAGCCTATTGAAAAATCATTATGGCTTACGCACACTACAAGGTCATGGACACATGTTATCAATAGTGAGAAACAAACATTGAGGGGACTAATGAAGGCCATTGATGATGCGCAATAGTGGTCTGTCTATGCACAAGTGGTAAAAAATGAATCAAAACGAGAATGAAGACACCCATACATTTCAATAGCAAGGGGAATGAAGTCATCATTTAATGTTTGTTCAACACAAGATTGTGTTTTCTTTTGAATATGCCATCATTATTGCATGTGTTGTTGTCATTGACATTCATTACACTGTATATGTGTGAGTCGAATCAATAATAACAATGTCCATCAAAGTTAAAAAATTGTTTTTGATGATAAGGATATCCACTCATCATTAGGTGTGGCGAGGGAAAAGGTCGGATACTTCCCTTTGAACATGTGCTTCACTTTCCAAAGTAATAGCTGTGATAGTAATTTGAAGTGTGTTGTGGGTTGCTATATGTTCATTCTTGCAAAGACATAAAAGCAAATGTGTACCTAGATCATCAATGGTATGACCACATTGACACCATGAAAGGTGGGCAACCATAGGATGTGGCAAACCAAGATGGGTACACAATGCTGTAAGAAAGTGGGCTGATGATGAAATGTTGGTATGGTAGAATGAGTTAATAACCAAGCGCCTGCCCTTGGACCCGCACATGAATGGAGATGTGCTTGCATGATATCCGAAGGAACATCTACTAGAAGCAAAATAAAATCCTGCTCATGTAGGCGATCTGACAAAGAAACCTGCAACTGGGGATAAAATTGAACCACTAGGCTCTTAAAAGATGGGACCTAAAAGTGGACAACCTAGGGTAATATGAATTGAACATTTCATAATGCCATTTGGAATGGGGAAGTGCTGGTCTCAACATGTATTACTACATCTAGAAGAATAGAGCGATAATCCTACTAGAAACAAATGACAAGTGCAAGAATGACTAGTGCCCAACACCCCAAGAATGCGAGGGCAACAATCTAAACCACAAAAAAGAAGCCGAAACCACCCGAAGAAACAAGAAGAGTAACCTAGTTACAAACTTAAAAAGCCAAAGCCCAAATGTCTAGATTATTTTTTTTTCCTGCAAACATGGACCTAGATTTTGCAATAGCAAGCAAAACCCTTTGTTGCACTGCATGCGTTGCTTTACACAGAGGTGCATTTCTACAGGTTGAGAAAAAGAAAAACAGAAAAAAAAATAGCCCCCCAAAAAAAAAGAATTTAAAGAAAAAAATCAAGAGAGAGAGGAGATAGAGAAAGTCGCAGGCGATGGTAAAGTTTCTCTGACCTGTGCCGAGGAGACGATGGAAGAGCAGAGCCAAACACTTCCGCACCGCGAAACATCAACAGCAGCTATGGAGGGGAGAACGAGAGAAGCAGAAAACCCTCAAGCTATCCCTGTGCCCTAATTTACTAGGGTTTCTCTGTTGTCGACGACTTTTGGCACCTCGTTTTGGGACATGGGCTGGTGATTTTGTTTTGGGATTCTCTCAAATAAGAGAATGTCTTTTACATAAGAGGAAAAGAAATGAAAGAAACCCCAACCAGGTACTGAGGTTGGGACAAGTGTTGGCCTGGGTAAGTTGACTGGGAATAGGGCCCAGGGTGCCCAAGGGGGGACCCAATTGCATTATGCCGCAAACTAAGGTTTGCAAGGTGTCACAAAAAGGAAATTAGTTTGACATTATTACATAGTACCTTGGTAGCTTGAATGGACCTAAATTATATTATATTTTAAAATGTTGAAAATTCCAAAAAAATTATTGATTTGAATAAGAAAAATTTCCTTAACAAAAAAAGAAGAGAATATTTTGTAGCATTTTATTTTCAACATGGAATCTGGAAATTAATT
>Ga0209611_10005500_pt1 | contig 21177 bp, 15 predicted proteins | sample S1TSphgellanicum_3_FD_187693 | JGI IMG/M metagenome (GOLD analysis project Ga0209611, IMG submission 187693) | Host-associated microbial communities from peat moss isolated from Minnesota, USA - S1T2_Fc - Sphagnum magellanicum MG (SPAdes) (version 2) | ecosystem: Host-associated > Plants > Peat...
ACTTCAAGTCAAAAAATGGTGAAATCTTGAGCCCAGCAGCTACCTTCCGGCCACCATAGGGCTTGATCCGATGGAGGCCAAAAAACTTTGTGATGAGAGTGTTTTCATGTACTTGTACATGATGGTGATAACCCTGCAGCATATCCAACAACACCTGGCATCCAAGGGCAACAGTAAGAGAATACCAAAAGCAGATAGAGCAAATGTCCTGACCTTGTTCCCATCAGATCTTTTAATTGCTACAAATAATATGCTCTGCAACAAGCTCACATTTGTAGAAGAAAAAAATGCCTGAAAATAGCAATAGAGATTAGATGGAGCAAGCAGGCTTCTTGAACAAGATCAATCTGACAGCTGAGTCATGCTGAGGATAAATATAGAAATGAAGCTGACAACTCACTCGCACTTCAGACTTCTTCATTGTTTTGATCATGAAACGGTCATCATGAGAGAGGTAAAATACACTTCCACTCTTTCCAGGAGATAGAAGTTCTCTCAATGCATCATCTCCGCAAAGTGATAGCATATAGTCAGCAGCATCGATTTTGAACATCTCCCGCAAGTGCCTGCATGTTGAAGGTCCCAATTGTGCAGCTTAGAAGAGGCCTCCCTTCCAACTCTCTCAGATAGCTTCAACTCAATGATGCTAATTGTCACAGAGATCAGTCTGAATAACCATTTCTCAGGAGCACCTAAATTATGACATTCAACAAGGAATGATGTAGAGACCTGAAAACCATGGGGCAGTAGTCCTTCCACTTAAAGTCACATGAGTCGTGAGTAGGAGTCAGAGAGGTTCCCCCTCGAGGGAAGTTCATGCGGATACTGGCACGAGATCCAAAGTCAGTAGGCCCAATATCACGTTTTGGCTCTGGTGTTATCTTGCCGACTGTGTACCTGCTTATTGCAGTTACAATCAGCTTGTAAGACCTCCACCACAAAAATCAAGTTGCCTTAGCTGACAAGCACAAACTCAGAGCTTAACCACAATATATCTGCTTGCTTCATGGACATACTCAAAAGCCTGGGCGTAGAAACATTTTTGAAGTACAAAGGGAACGTGACGTAACCTGATTCCAAGCTGCAAGTTGAGCATGAGGTCATAACTGCGATGGCCCTTGAAAATGGTTTCCCCAGGTCTCTTTATCTCTTTACTTGCCTTCCGTGTTCGTCTCTTCTTGTGAACAGTAGACTCTACATTTTCCTTCACCAATTCACTCATTAGCACACCCTGCACATATTCTCGTACCACTACAGTTGGGGGAAGGGGTCTAACACCATCTGGTTGATACCGCCCACCTGTCTTCTCTACCCCTTCCAGAATTGTCTCCACTGTCCATGGAGTGGTTGCATCCAACCCTGGTGCTCTCTCAACAGGAGACTCCATGCTCCATCTGCGCCGTGAACCCTGTTGTGAGAGTTCACCAGTCATTGACAGATCACCCACATGGAGAAACTTCTCAGATGATGAGGAGTGGCTTCTTGACCGCTGTGGAGCTCGTAATTCCCTGCCATCATCGCCAAGCCTGTGGGACTGATGTGATGTCCACAGACTGTCATCCCTAGGTGCAGCTCTGTCAGTATTTCTCAGCAAGCTCATACCAGGAGAGAGACTGCCTGCAGGATAAAATACTCCTTTCCCATCTTTTAATCCCCTGCTCCAAGTTCCAATGTAGCAGCTCCCATCAACCCATGTATATATTCCATGACCATGCTCAAGGCCATCCAGCCATTGCCCATCAAATCTATCCCCACTTGCCCAGGTCAAAACCCCTTTCCCACACATTGAGCCACCTCTCCATTCACCCTGATACTCATTACCATTTGCCCACACATACTTTGCAAAGCCTTCTTGGACCCCTTGTTTCCAAAATCCCACATAGACATCACCATTAGCATAAGTTTTCCGGCCATGTCCATGCTTCACATTCATGCTCCATTGACCCTTATAAGTGGTGCCTCCATTGCCAGTGTATGTTCCCACACCATGCATGTAACCCCCCATGAACTCACCCTCATATGTGGCTCCAGTGGGCCAGGAAATCTTCCCCTTCCCTGTCTTCTTTCCTCTTCTCCATTCACCCTCATACATGCACCCATCAGCCCACAAATACTTGCCTGTTCCTTCAGGCAGGTTGCCTTGCCATGAGCCAACATAGAAATCGCCATTTGGGAGAACTTTCTCACCAGTTACACACAGCTCTCTGACAGGGGAGCTCACAACAACCCTTTCTTCATCTTCCCCCACACTGCTGCCTGTATGGACCCTTACAGGCACATGAATATCAGTCAATTGAATGTTACATGGGTCAACAGAATCAGAGGGAAAATACTTGCTGCTACCACTGATGGGAAACTCAGTGTCTTTGTCAACAACAACATCCACTTCACGCAGTGGGTGGTCAGAAATGCAATTTGGACCTGTTGGTGCTGTCTTTTCTGGAGCCACTGCCCGTTTCCGAGCCCGCCACTGGAAATCAAACAGGATATTTCTTATGCCTCGAACTGGGTGATGGACCACATCACTGTCAGTGGCCCAACCCGAGCCACCTTGAGTAGTCGCCACTGTGCCCACTTTGCCTTCTGCAGTCCCTGCTATTGTGCTGGAAGTTTGTCTGCTACTGATGGCATATAACCCTAAAATCCACACAAGAAACCACACTATATGAACAGACTGGATTCTCCACCAGTGCACCTGCAGCAAGGAAGAGTGAATGACCTAGGTATGTCTAATCACTTTCACCTTTAAGATTTTCATGTTCTTTCACAGATGCATAATATCCTTACATTGTTTTCAGCCAACCAAAGCATGAAAACACAGGCAAACAGACACCTCTCACAAACACGTTGTGTACCCTGTACCACTCTTCTTCACTCATTTTAAGCTCTACATTTCTCCTGTTGGAAAACTCATCTGGTGACAAGTTTTTTTATTCCTCTGCTGCTCTTCACCAAGCCAACAAGAAGAACAGCAGCTGATAAAAAACCAAATCCCAATGTGGGCCAAACATTTTCCCTTCACAACCCAACGACTGGGCTCCTCCTCAAGCCGTCCAGAGTTTTCTTCATTCATATGGTCTTCGCACACAAGATGCTTAAGTACTTTCTCCTCCCCAGAAATCAGCAGCAAAGCTGCTGATGTCTCGCTTGATGATCTCAGGTGCAGATTTCAGGTTTCCCCAAATAGAATGTTTTTGCACACTGCATTCTTCTAACACGCCTCTGTCTGTCTGTCTGTCCCTCATGCGATATGACACACCGGTGCTGATCTTCTTCCTGAAAAAGGGCAGGAGGAAACGAACCTCTGGACATTAGACGCAACGGCATACATCACAGCAGTATCTCCTTTTCTTTCTCGTCCCTTCACCGCCGCTTGCTGCTGCCGACTGATGTTGCTGCTGTTTCAGATTCGTGCGCTCCCAAGGGCTGATGGCTCCCCATAATAGACAAACCCTTGCATTGGACGAGATGGAGCAAGAGAGGAACTCTACACCGGGAAAGCCCGCCCAAGAGAAGAAAGAAAGAGAGAAAGAAAGATAAAACGCAATCAACAGAAACCTAGGAGGATTTGAGCGCGATGCGCAGTCCGTCGCAGATCCTCGTCGCGCACATCAGCTATGACCGCCACAGCAGCAGCCATGCCGTTCCCCACGCCGCAGCGCAGCTGCAAAACGCGCACGCTACGAAGACGAAAAAGGCGCGAGAAATACATGCGCTCAGAACGTGTCCACCATGATGGCGACGCAGCTGAGATCGCTCGCTCGCACGCGGAGAAGCAGCCGAGCGCAGCAGCAGCGCCAAGAGCGCGGGAGAAAATTGCGCAACAAATCTTGTTGCCCAATCAAACCCTAATTATGGCCCTCATTTTTCGCTTGCCAATCTGAGCGCTTTACCGACGTTGATTCCAGATTCCAGATTCTCCATTTTGATTCCGATTGGTGGACCCCCCGTTTTCGACTTTCTAAAGAAGAGTTGATGCAGAAGAAGCTAACGATGCAACAGAATGTTTTGCGTCAACCCTAATGTCTTCCTCCTTTGCTGCAGGAATTCCAGCATGGGCTCAATGCTTTTGCTCAACCCTAACGTCTTTCCTTTGCTGCAGGAATTCCAGCATGAACTCCTTGTTTTGGCTCAACCCTAATGTCTTTCGTTTGTTGCAGGAATTCCAGCATGGGCTCAATGCTTATGCTCAACCGTTATGTCTTTCCTTTGCTGCAGGAATTCCAGCATGAACTCCTAGCTTTTGCTCAACTCTAATGTCTTTCCTTTACTGCAGGAATTCCAGCATGGGCTCAACGCTTATGCTCAACCATTATGTCTTTCCTTTGTTGCAGGAATTCCAGCATGAACTCCTAGCTTTTGCTCAACTCTAATGTCTTTGCTTTGCTGCAGAATTCCAGCATGGGCTCCTAGCTTTTGTTCAACCCTAATGGATGTTTGATGTCTTATCCATAGCACTTTGAGGTATGTGAGCAGGCCACAGTTGTGCTGTTGTCTTATGAGTGTACTCTTGCTTTTTTGCTGCTTTCGATATTGTGTAAGGTCAGATTCTGGGTGCTATTTTGCAACTTACTGATTGATGATATGGGAGATGAGAGGAAGTCGAGAGAGGGTTGAGAACTTGGATTAGGCAAGAACAATTGATGGGTGAACAGGAAGAGCAGCTCACACCAGATGACAGTGAGTGAGTGAGTAACAGGAAGCACACATTGGCAAATTGATTGTTCCTTCAGAGATTTAGCAACAGCAATCGGAATTGTGAGCTAGATGGAAGGCAATGGCATACATGTAACATGAATTGTGGGTAGGGAGTGGAAAATGTCAGCTTAATGTAAGTGTCTAAGTGCCTCACCCCAAGTTCATTTTTCTTCAGATCTTCTTGTTCATGCCCATACTGCACCCTGTGAGCAACATCATCCAATAGTAATGCCTCCTCACTCAACCATAAAATAAACTACAACAATCAAAGAATAGTAATACTTCACCCCATCACAAAATAAACCCAACCTTGTTCTGGTGTGTTGTGCAAGCACCTTCTTTTTTCTCTTCACAGGTTTTTGTCGGTTGCTCATCTGCTGGCACCACTTTGGTTTCTGCCAGTTCCACTTGTGTGTGAGAATCACAATGATGGAAATCACTGGTTACACTCTGGAACATGCCCTCAGAGAACCTGTTACTACCTGATGGAACAGTGTCTCACCCGACTGGGCTGGACACATTCCGAAGTGGAATGGGCCTTGCCCAATAGTAGTAGATGATCAAAAGATAATGCCTTGTTCATCACACACATTCCTTGGTGGAATGGGCATGTTCTGTAGTAGTAAACGATCAAAGAGCAATGTCCAGTGTGGGGCAGTTCTTTAAATTTTTTAAAGAACCATTGATTTAGGGTTTAGGGTTTAGGGTTTTTACTACCTACTAACAATGGGCTTGTAGGTTGTTAATAGGTGGGTAGTAAAACTAAACACCAACAGAGCTAGGCACCATGTTTAGCTAGGGAACTGGAACTTGACAGAAAACTGTTTCCTTCCCATTATCATCCATTCTTCAGGGTGCACTGGTTCACCATTTGGATGTCGCTCGATGACATGTTGATTTCCTATTTGCCTACAACACACCTCTCCAGACCTGGTAGCTTGCAATATAGTACCCCCTCCTTATACCCATCTGAGCTACAGTCTTGTCGATTATTATATGATTCATCAACGAAGACAAAAGGCTACAAAGAATGACTACGAGAAACAAGCACCTACAAAGGCTACAAAAAATGACTATGAGAAACAAGCACCTACAAAGGCTACAAAAAATGACTACAAGAAACAAGCACCTACAAAGGCTACAAAAAATGACTACGAGAAACAAGCTACTCCGTGGATGAAATGCAAAACGTCCTTGGATTACAATGTTAATGACATATTACAACTCAAAATGTCCAATCCTATTGGAGATAACATCTCATGCATCCAATCATCAGCTATGTCGGGTAGGGTTTATGCAAAGGGTGATAATCAAACGGGTTTACTTAACTCTAGAAACACAAAACAATGTAAACTATATTATAAGTTTATATTGTGAGCCTGATGAAAAGGGCGACCATTAATGGATCTATAATCTGGCGATTTTGCCTTAGAAAATCTTTAAAATTCTAGTGTAATGATAGCTAGACCCAAATTAAGGTTGAAATCTGGACTTTTCACCACTACACCAAAAAAAAAACACTCATACTACTACCCATCCTACACCTTGTGATTTACTTCTGTAGTTTGGGCATTTCATGCCGTATGTGGCGTAATGCCCCAAGGGGTAAGGAGGCTTAGAAGAAACGATGGTCAAGGTAAACCTGCTAACCCTTAATGAGAGTTAGTAATCATCTACATGCATCTACTTACCTAGTAACCACTTATTCTCATACCTACCGACAAAGGTGTATCCATTACACTAAAGTTAAGGGGGTTAAGGTGTATCCATTACACTAAAGTAAGGGGGAGTTATTACTCTTGGAAGTTTTCTCTTGTTTCAATAACAATACCCTGACTTTGATCACCAAAGAACAAGCTACCGAATGGATTCATCATCACAAATGATTGAGGGGCAAAGGGGCTTCCAATGGAAGGGTGTGTTGGTGGCTGTTGGTTTAGTCTGGCCCTTGTCCTGTAATCTGAAAGGGGGGTCCATTCTTAAAATAAAGGGCTTAGGGTCATGGCAGGAGCCAAGGCCTCTTATTTTGGGAATGTCCCTCACAGCTGGGGTTTACCCAACACAAAGCATGAGGTGAAAAATTATCATGAACCTCACAATAGGTAGATTAAGAGGGCATAGAAGAAGGAGGGTGGTTATTATGCCTAGTCCTTAAGAATGAGAGGGATCTCACACCTAAGAGTGGTAAGAATCAAAGGGATGCATTCTTGGTAAGAGTGATAAAGATGTTATGCATAGGCCTAGTAGGACTAGGCATCCCTGCCAGGTGTTGAAAGGGCTATTGATGAATATTGGATACCGTCCAATTACACTAGGAAGAATTTTCTTTGCAATGCTTTACAAGTAGTGTTAACACCTGAGAAGCAAAGCACTATTATTAAAATAAGCATCTGAAATGGCACTCTTTTGGGAACTCGTCACTTTGAGGGTGTTAAGCTAATGTAAAAAAACCTGGGTGGAAAACAAAATGCTTGGAGTGGGAAGCATTGCTGCCCCCTTATGAAGGAAAAGTCTCCACTTGGGCAACATGCCCCTCCAAATACACAAGAAGTTGTTGTTTGCCTGTTGCAACAAACACACATTTGGAAATAACAAATTCTTGTGAAACATGGGCAATAAGAGAGATATACCTAAACAAACAGTTTTTTTTTGGCTGAAGGAGAAACCATGAACCATGTAATGGGTTCATGGACAAGGAATAAAACCAACAAAGAACCAAACACACAGTTATCATGAAAGAACCAACAAAGAACTGGCAGTTGGATTGGGTGTCTTCCCACACACACACACACACACACACAGCAAGAAGTGCTTTTCTTTTTCACTTTCCTGATGTTGCTCAGGTGCAGATCATCCTCCATAGGACAAATTAGCCAGATTTGGCGATTAAAAAAATTGAAGGTTTTAAATAAAAAAATCTAGAATCCTTCTCTCTCTCTTTCTCTCTCTCTCTCTCTCTCTTTTATGTACATATATATATATATGATTTTTAGATTTTTAAAAATTACTTGATTAATTTTCTTTTGAAGCACAAATGGCAGACTCAACCTGACAAGCTGTTTGTTGGTGTCCAGAAATCATGCTCATTGGCAGAGGGGCCAGCATGAGTTTTCACCTGGCACTCCACTAGGTTTGAACCCATGACTTTTTTTTGAGATCCCAGGGTGGGATCCCAGAATGGGTTATACCAGTGAGTCATCACCCTTCTCTATTTTTACCCATCTACTGGAACTTAGTGCATAATCTAGCAATTTAAAAAAAAATTGAAAATTTGGCAACTTAAAAAAAAAATTTTTTTTTTTTTTTTTTTGGTCAATTAAAAACCCAAAAACTCGCCAAGTGGCCAAAACACTGGAAGTGTGTCCCGACTCCCTATTATTGCCTTCCTTCCGCGAGAGAGAGGAGAGGGGGCAGGGGGCAGAGAACAAAACATTTTCCAATGCAGACATTAGAATGCAAGGAAGACAGGAACAACGAACGCGTGGTAGACGATAGATCCAGAGAGACCGTCTTGTGCGCAGCAGCAGCTCTGGGGCGGGCGGGCGGCCGAGCGAGCGAGCGGAAGCAGCGGCGGCGGGGCTTGAGGAAGACGGGGAAGAAGCAGGAGCATGCGCAAACCTGAGCTATGCTTGGGTTTCATCTCAAGCTCTTGTGTGCATAAGGATGAGCAATGGCCTGAGCCTGGCGTGATGGCCATGGCGAGACTTAGCAGCTCTCCTCCTCGCCGGATCCTCCTCCTCCTCCTGCTTGTGTTCCTTCTGGCTTTTGTTCCATTTTCCGCTGGCCAGATGGTATGGAAATACCTCTTCTCTTCCTGGTTCTCTTTCTTTGGGTTTTGGTTTTGTTTTTTTGGTTTCTGGAGAAGGTTATTTTCGCTCGCATCTGGAGGATGATGACACGAAACCACATTTAGGACGTCGCAGAGGAAGAGGAGGAGGTGGTGAGGTGTGGTGGTTCTTAGGTTTATTTTTGTAGATCTGTTAGGTTTCTTTTTGGCTTACGATCTTTTACGTATACAGGAGTTGTTGCTGATACGGTTTTTTTTTGGATTCATTGGAGGTGTTTCTGTTTGCTCGTTTTTTGGATTACGTTCCAAATCAAGCAGCGAGCGGTGTTCTGAAAAAAGTTCAAAAGTAAAATAAAACATGAAGTTGAATGTGTCGCTGTGTATCGCCATGTGTGGTGGCAGTTGCAGTCGAGTCATGCTGAAGATGATGAAGCTGGCGATGCTACAGTGGTCCGAACGGAGAATGAATCTTATTATCGAAGGTCAAAAGTATGTAACCATTCCCTACTTCTCTTTTTTGTCCTATCAGTTTTTTTGCCTCAGCTGCTGCTCACAAGACTAAGAAAGAGGTACTCTTCTTCCTTTTGCAGCAACCAAGGGCAACAGTATCATGTATACATCATAGGCTGATGTTGTGGGCTGGCTCCATTGCAATTTGCTGCATTGTGTGTCTATTTTGTACTCCAGAAAGAGAGCTTGCTCTTCCACAAACCTAACAGAGGAAGAGAGGATCCATGAGCTGTGGGCCCCAATGACAAACAAGCAGGGAAGAAGAAGATCAAATGTGAACATGTTACACTTTTTTATACCAGCAATGATGATGGGAGGAAAAAATTTAATACTTGAAGATACAATAGTCACATGCAGGAAAGAGAGTCAACAATCCATGATTGGTGGTTTTATAACCCTACTATAGACTGACTGAAAGTAAACTCTAGGGTACTCTTTTTCCTCTCCTGTTGCTGATGATGCTCAACCTTGCAAAAGTTCCATGACACATTTTTGTCAAACCGCAACCCTTGTGATATATGCCTGCAGCTTCTGGTGAATAAGGATGATGTCTTGACAAAGACACAAGGAGGAGAAGATGAGGTGGAAGTCAAAGAAGGCTGGGGGGGAGGAGGAGTGGTGTATGGTGGTGGAGAGGGTTTCACAGATGCCACATTGACGAGCTTGTCCATGATCCTAGTTAGCGAGGTAAATTCAGATTGATCTAGGACTTTGCCCTAGCTTTGCCTTAAGCTGACGACAATGCTTTTGTTTACAGAGTCCTTATTATCTGTCCAAAACATGGATGGAAGGTCTATGGAGTGTTTGCATTCCCTCTTCAGAAGTTTGTCTCTTTTAATATAAAAACTTTTTGTGAGCAATATGGCAGATTGGAGATGAAACTTTCATTATAGCTGCATTGATGGCTATGAGACACCCACGATCGATTGTTCTTTCTGGAGCTCTTTCTGCCCTTGTCATCATGACTGTAAGTCAGCCCGACCTTTGTTTATCATCATCATTGTCATTGACCTCTCTTCAGTTTAGTTTGGTGTTTTGCTGTCTGGTGAACCTTCTATCATGTTCATGCTAGTAGTTCTGGTTCAAAGGTTATCTTGCACACCTGGATGCCTATGTTTAGGTTGTACCAGCAGCTCAAGCAGGGAAGCAGTAGTCATATTCCCGGTTCAAATGTTAGTGTCTTCCCAACACCTTTGCAGTCCAAAGCATGAATGTTTCTCTGTTTTCAGGTGTTATCAACAGGACTCGGGAGAATCGTGCCAAATTTGATATCTAGGAAGCATACAAACAATGCTGCTACAGGTGCACACATCATACTTCAGGGAGGGACATGAATGGGACTATTTATCTGTTGACATTGGATGGTTGGAAATTGACAACTGGGTCTCTACTCATTACACTATAAACTAGTGTGACACCTGCATGTCACTGAGCAGCATGATAATTTCTTGTGCCAGTATTGTATACATTCTTTGGGCTGCGGCTGCTGTACATTGCTTGGCGAGCTGATCCCAATAGCACACCACAGAAGGAGCTTGAAGAGGTGTGATTTCATGCTTTGAACCTATTTTTTCTCAGTTTTCTGTGCATTTATTCCTGCTCATGATCATATCATTGGAACAAGACTCATTGTTCTGTGTCTCATACATCTGTTGTTGGAATAGGTGGAGGAGAAACTTGAAGGAACTCAGAAGAAGACATTGGTCCGACGGCTTTTTGCGCGCTTTTGCACCCCCATTTTTCTAGAGGTTCTGCTCTGCTTTTTGCCTCTGCACATGAGGGCAGTCATTTGATGCATGCTTGGATTTTCATGTTCCCTAGGTAGCTCACTAGGATCCTCATCTTGGAGCAAGCTAATGCTATTTGACTTTAGTTTTGTGCTTTCCATGGGAACATGGCAAGTTACACCAGGAAGCAGCAACTGACAATCCGTAACTGATTGATATGCAGTCTTTCATTCTCACTTTCTTGGCTGAATGGGGAGACCGAAGCCAAATTGCAACCATTGCGGTATGTATTTTCTAGAAGGAGAAGAGTCTCTCATTGTGCTGATCTTCAGTGTGTAGCTCCCTTTGCATCTGAGAGCTTCAGAGACGTGTGCATCTGTTTCTATGGAATTAGCATTCATACAAAATACCATTGTTGGTGCAGCTTGCAGCACACAAGAATCCATGGGGAGTGACACTGGGTGCAACTTTGGGGCACACTGTTTGCACGTCTCTTGCAGTGGTTGGTGGACGACTATTGGCCTTGAAAATCTCACAACGTACTGTGGCTACAGTTGGAGGCTGTCTTTTCATGGCTTTTGCCATGAGCTCATATTTTTATCCACCAGTGTAAGAGATGCTCACTATTTGCATCAGTCTTAGAACAGATTCTATGCTTAGCAGCATTGTATGGGCTCCATAATTTTCACCATCTGAGGACTTCCATGTGAGACCCAATTCATTTCTGAAATCAACCAGGATGTACCTCCAAAAAGGGTTTTGGAGCATATTCTTCCAGGGGAAACTGTTATCTCTGACATTTGTCATAAAATAGGGATACACATTATGAGTTAGGGTATTGTTTCCCGCAGGATTGCCATTCAAGTCCAGTTGTGGATAGTCAAATAGAATAACATTATTTGAAAGATATAGCCAGAAAGAAGCATGTGTAGTGTACTCTGGTCTTCTGAAATTCCAAGAAGTCTTTCAGGGTCTCACATGGAAGGTCTGCGCAAATTATTGTGTACTCAACATTAGGTCACAGGCAAGGAATTGCTGTCAAATTGATGAGATTGTTACATGCAGGGAATAGTGGTAGTGTTACCTGTTTTTAACTCTCTCTTTCTCTCTCTCTCTTTCTCTCTCTTTCTTCCAATTTTGCTTTCTTCGTAGAGAAATACCAGGAAATACAGGGCAGCTGGATATTGAAGGTCAGAACCCTCAAATTTTTGAGCTTTGATAAGGTGGATAAGCAAGATTTAGGTGGACTGTAACCTGTACAATGTATTTCAAAGTTTACAAGATCAATAATAGCATGATGGTAGAACTTGAATTGCCTATATCAGTTCAACAATCCTACTGTTTTAGTAATTGCTCAATGTGTTGTGTGAAAAGTAGATGTCAAATATCATGATTATCTCTCTACCCTTTATTTGTAGAGTCAGTTTGAGAACAATTTGATTCTCTGTGAGGCTGAAACAACTTTGGAACAACCACTGCAAATGGTAGCTTTGGGGACTTGGATTCCAGGATGCTTTCAGCTGATGGATATGTTGACTGGTGTTGGGTGTGTATGTTCATGGAATCTTTCTCTCTCTATGTATATATAGATTGGTAACCTTGTTAGAATGTTCCTATGACACCTTGACTGCCCTATATAGTGATCCAATGATACCCTTGATGATACCCAACAATCTTGGTACCAAATTTTTTGAATATGCAGGTTGAGACCAGTGTTGGTGGGTTATTGAGTTTTGATCTGGTTATCAACAAGGTAGGTTATGAATCCTAAAATGCCAAAAACATCCCAGGGATTTTGGCCCCTAGGTAAATAGGTCTATTTTTATGTGAGGATTTTTGACAGATGATATTTTGGCTGGTGTTGAAACTTGAGATTAGTTACAGAGTTATAATATCTTGAAGGATTTATGTTTCTTTTAGAGGATTTCTTTGAAGATTATATTTTTTTTGCATGGTGAAATATTTGAGTTTCTGTAATTCTTCTTTTGCCTTCAGATACTTTTTATTGTCAATGACAAGGCCACAGTGTGACACACAAGGGTGAGAGACACCCCTTGTTTTGTAATCTGCAAGTTTTAATCAGAGCTACCTCGGTTGTTATGCCCTCTACTGTCAGGGAGGACCTCGGGCTCCACCCTCAGTGCACACACAGTAATTCCTTGACAAGCAGGGACTTACCCTACACAATACTAACTACTCACTGAATTCAATCTAGTAGTATGAAACACCTCTCTGTGCACACACCCACACGCCTACCTACCCACCCAAACACCTCCACCACCAAAAAAATTAGAGATAATAAAAGACATTCTTCAGTTCTTTGAAAGATTACTTACATCTTACAGAAGAGGGACTCAATATTTTTCTGTCAGAGAGAGTTTTCAAAGCTGATTAAGGCTGTTTGAGGAATGTCTGGTAGGTACTAGGAGCTTCATTTTTTGCAAGTCACAGGTGCCCTGCTAGTGCTCAATAAAATGTAGGTGATTTCAGAGACATTTCAGTAGGGGAAAAAGGTTTAAGCTCATGATGCAAATTCTAGTGCACACACTGGCCGGAGACTGGTGACAAACAATTCACAAGAAAGAGAGGATGATGCTGCTGCTGCTGATGATGATGATGTAAAGAAAATTCAAAAAGTTGAGGGACTTGGTTACAAACTAGAACTTGTATAGATTTTGCTGAAATTCCCCTTCCATAGTTCCTAGTCGCCTCTCTCAATCCCAGACACAAAATCCACAGGATGCTTAGCTCTACACCCCTTCCTCTCACAGCTAGTCCCTGGCAGCATATTGATTTTTCTTCACCATAATCCAGGTTATCAAACTAGGTCCCTGCATCATGGTTCTGAACTACATCCCTGCATAGTACTGAACTACTGAGATAAAACCAAAAGGAGACATTCACACCCCTACGGATCAACAGCACGTGTCTGTGCAACCCCATCTCGCAGCTTTTGATTTCTTCCTCTAGATCTAAAGCTTCTGAATCAAGCTTACCTCCCACATGGCATGCTATAATTGAGTACATAGAGGTTAATGCTCCAGGTTCCACAAGCTGTGTGTGTTTGTGACTCAGCTATGCCTGTTGAAGCTTTGGGGACATAGCCAGTACATTCCTGACCCCAACAAAAGGAACAAGAATATGGATTGAATCATAGGAAGCAGGAAGTTATGTTTCTCCAGATCCTGTGATCTCAAACTTGCAGAGACTAATCACATGAACAAGATTAGATAAATGTACATGTACCCATAATTTGTTCCACACCAAAAAAACATTGGGAAGAGACAGCTCAATTGACAAGACAATTTGTCATGCATGCTCTTTGTGAACCCACAGATTGTCTTCACTCTATTTGGTGTGTAGGGATATAACCCAATGGCAGTACAGTGCCACAGTACATATTTTGATCAGTAGGAGTATTGACCTAATGGTTTCCCACCACCCACTAAGTGCAGTTGTTCCAAATGACAAAAAAAAGCACAGCAAACTACGGAATTCTAACTCAAAAAGTGCAGTGATCACTCCCGAGCTGCTACAAAGTTTCTGTTTGATGTCCAACAAACAAACTAAATAGTGGGGTTTTGAGTCATACTTTTAGCATTCCTTTGTGTAACAATTTTGGATTAACCTACCTTTCAAGAACAGGGATTCAAGCCTAAGTGATCGGTGGATCATCCAGCCAGTGCTGTGCATTTGTTTCAAAACTAGATGAAGTTGATAAATACACCACTTTCAATCCTTTCAGTGGGCTTTTCCTGTGACTGGGCACTGGTAGCATGCCTGGAAAAACCCAAAGGTGTTGATTTGCCGCACAAAGTTGGTCATGCTCGCCCATCCCCCCAATCCAAATCCAATCACCAAAACAAAAGTGGCCACAAATCCACTGATACAGAAGAGAGTGAACCAGTTATGGAAGAACAGCTTGGGTGGCTTCCACACTGAAGCCTGCAGAAAAAGATGTAAAAACATTCAGAAATATCAGTCCATGCACATGCCTCCTTGCTGAGTCCTCTCATGAGGCTACAGAGGATGATGATCAAGAGGGAAAGGTGAGGAGCACTGTTGGAAGTTTTGTACCTCTCGAGCTGCTTTAGAGCGGTAGACATAGATAAAGGAAAGACTGGGGATGATGTAGACAGAGAATGAGATGAGGAAGGCACCCATCATGGAGTTGATGGGTCCAAAGAATGGGATAGCCAGTGCCAGAAACCAGATCAAACAAACAACTGGAACACGGGCAAACGACTTGAGTAGATAGTTGGGAGACAAGTGAAGTCCAATCGCCTTCTCCCACATGTGAAAGATTGGTGTTATGTTGAGCATCAGTGCCACATACTGTGTACAGGAAGACATTGTAGCCAATGTGTCAAGCTAACTTATAGCTGACAATGTGTTGTTCAGCAAACAATCGAGTTAGAAATTATGGCCTTGAATTTTGCAGAAGAAAATTATTGTGCAACTTGTAACACCAAAATTTACATACATGTGAACAGTCTGAGAAGAGCAAGGTTATTATATAAACCTGATGGGCTATCATTGCAATGATGGAGACATTGCGAGCCGTTGATGGGGGCAAAACAGCAAATGCGTTTGAGTTGTGCAATAGAATATCACCATATGCCCAATAAACAGAAGTTGAATTCGGAATGGTCAACAAATATGTATACAGCACACAGCACACATAGGCATATTTGTAATTCTTGGGCTTCCACATGGCTTCCATAATCTCCCTGATGCAGCAGACACCACAATTAGCCAGCCCGAAGTGACCATGTTGGAGAGCAACAACTTGTCCATCTATCAATTTGTCCAGCACTTACAACTAACCGAGGGAGGCATAGAGAGGCTACTGCTACTTACACACACAGACCATGGCTTCCAAAGGCAAATAATATATTTGTGAGACCCGAAAAAAATTGCACCATGTTGTCAGGAGCTGAATGCTTCACATTTGGTACCTGCAAATTTTTGTAAACCAGAGCTTAGCAATCTGAGAGCTTCTTTTTTTGTTTGTTTCCTTCTTTCTTTTTTGGGTATTTCTTGCACCTCGAGGTAAAAAGGTTAACAATTAGGAATAATTGTAGACATGTGCATGAACATTATGAAGTGCCAAGCACCTAAATTGCTGCAACACATTCGGGTCAAAGATAGAAGAATGGTCACTACAGATTATGAAGTAGTTGCATGCAGTTGTAGGTAAAATAAATACCTGACCATGTTTGAGGGCAGCTGTGGTCATGTAAGCAGAGGTGATGCTTGTGGTGACAATGCCAATGAATGATAGTATCCGGAAGTTGTGCAATGTTGGAATGAGGACACATGGTAAAGCCAGCGCTCCAAATAGATACAGCCATTGTCGCTTATTCCAATTTGAGTTCAGATAGTACACATCGCTGCAATTAGAAACAAAGTGAGTTCAAAAGATCTGATCTTGCCCTTGTTGCAAGTAACTGAATTTTGTTGAAATTAAATTGTGATTAAAAGTCAGGGCAGACCAATTTGGTGCACATTTCAATGTTAGTTCATCTTCCTCTGACTATTAGGGATTAACTTTTGACCCTCAAAATGCAAAGGTTGTTGTCAAAGTGAGTACCTGTATAAGCTTGCTACTTACATTCTTGTGATGGAGATAAGATTGGCACACTGATTGGTTGACTACCATGAAATAGAGAGTTAGTCAATTTTGGAGATATGGAAGCTGGGCTTGTCAAAGACAGATAGATGGCTTAAGAAACTTTGAAAGTTGGGTGGCATGTACCTTGAGCAGGCAATGAGTTGCAAAGTGCAACCAAATGTCAAAGAGAGAAGTATGAAGGTTTTGGTGATGTAGCGGCCCCACTTCCCCACTAGACCCCCAATTACTTCATGGTACTGCAATCGCAGTCAGTCCCAATTATAGTTTCCCAACCAGATTTACACGCGCGCACACACACACACACACACACACATATGAGCTGTGTAATTTTACATCATGCTTGTCAGCCACACCAACCAGACATGATCTGTTTTAGGTCATGCTGGAGGTTTGATGGTGAGCCCATTTTTTCGCCTAAAAACCCTAGAGACTTGCACTGCTCTTTGTACCACAAATAATGTCACAGGTTGATCTGATCCCATTGGGTACATGAAAAACAGAAATGAACAGGACTTAGTTGCAAGCTATGCACGAGCATGTCTAACTTCCAAACTTGTTGAAAGCATAATTCTGAAAGCATGGACCTACTTGTATCTGCAAGCAGGTCCCATGTTTTTTACAAGTCTGAACAATGTGTGACCCTCCTGTTTGGATCATGTACCCAAGCAGTTATGATGAAGCTCCAGGGAAGTAACAAATTTTGTACTGCAGGTGTTATAATCTCATGACAAGGTGAAAGGAAAGATTGTACAAGTGAATACATGTGACAAGTTGTAGTACTTGTGCATTATCACAGCATACACAAGGAGTAGGAAATCAGGTAAGGAATTCATATATATATATACATATATTGCTCCTGATTATATTATATCAATTTTGAGTTCTAGGTTTAGATCATATGAGAATTATGGGTGCAGAAAATGTTGGGTACTACTAAATTTACCTGTAAGATGTGACCTTTCTGAAGAGTGCCCTGGAGCATCTTCCTTTGCTTGAGCTCCGCATACATCCAGCTCAACAAAAACACAGTCCAACAGCCAAAAGCACCATACACAAACTGGAACAGGATGCCAAACTTATACCCAACTTGTGAAAATGTGTAAGGGAATGTGAGTATCACGGATCCCACCTGTAGAATAACAAGATTATAGATCCATACCCATGAGCTTTGGAATCAGTCTGTTATCATCAGGCTGATCAGTTTAGAAGTAATTGAAGACATTTGCTCTTTGATTTGTGAGCTGGTGGCTTGATTACACAATTTGATCAGAAAACTGAGCAACAATTTTTCAGAGGCAGCTGTAAAATTATACATTCATGTTTGAAAAAACCAGTCTCGTGACAAATTTCTTGAGTGGGAAATCCTTTAGCTGAAGAAGGAAACTCTTATAGAACCTGATTGAAGTCATGAACTGCAGGGCATGAGAAAATTGAGATCAGAGACAAGTTTATAGAGGTAGCAGCTGATCATCACCTGGGCTGCCACAGCAGTGAGCCAAGCATCAAACCATGAACCACCATGCCATACACTTGCCTTCACAATCTCCTTCCATCCCCATGAAGAATAGTATCCAATTAAATTGGATTTCAGATCTGGAGCAACTGTAGCTGGATCAGTGGTGTCACCAGTGGTAATGCTACTGTTGCAGTGTTCCTGGGATGTAAACTCATCACCAGTGGCTGCAAGATCAGCTGCTTGAAAGTTTGTAGCTGTCGACTCCACTTGCAATGCATCTGTTGCTGCAGCCATTGTTCACAGCCCAGAAAGAAAAGTTCTTCACTCTGAAATCACAGTAGAGATTTATGAGTAGCTGAACCCAAATTTTCTCCCAAACTAAATTTTTTTAAAAAGCTTTGAAGACTAGCAGACTAGATTGAAGATCAATGGAGCCAGTCTAGCTCAAAATGAGCACTTGACCCATGTCACAAAAAAATTGGAAGCTGTGTGAGATCTTTTATATGATGAGCAACAAAACAAACAAATAAAAAAAGATGCTCATCTGCATACTACAAGCCTACTGTGATCAACCATTTTCCATTTACTACTGATCATCTCACAGGATCACAAACTCTGTGAGTTTGAGTTTGTTGTTTCCAGGCTGTTGTTGCTTTGACTGGCTGGTCTCTTCTTTGGGCTTCCTTGGCACCCAAAGTCTTGTTCCTGCAGTACTTTGTTCCTGTCAGTTAAGAATCCTTTCTTCTGGGAAATTGATGGATGGGTCTTGTGTCTGGATGGGTCTTGTGATGAGTATGTGTGTGTGTGTGTGAGAGTGAGTTGTTTTTTGTTTTGATGAAATTTTGTCAACAAGTGAAATCAAAAATGAAAATTTCAGAAAAGAAGTGATTTATCAATTTAAGTGGTCATTAAAATAAAAAAATCCATAACCAACTAGTAATTTATCAATCTTTAAAATACTAATATATCTTTTTTAAATAGATTTAAATAAATGATTTTTTCAATTTTATTTTTTTAAAACCTTATAACCAGCTAATAATCAGCAAAACAACCAACGAGCGATTTACCAACCAATTATTTGATAACCGATCCTTACACATAATTGATGGTTATTGCTCCAAAAAAAAAATTACAAAACCAACCTGACAACCCAAAGAATTCATATTGATATTGATATTGATAACCTGTGACTCAGTTGTGGACCATGTATGAAGCCCAATTGAGTCTCTCAATGTCTCTCAATGTCTCAATTCAACTAGCCTTAGTGGGTCCCTTGTTGACTGGCTATGGTGCTCAAGTCACTCATATGTGATCCCCACTCTATCAAACATGCCTATCGTGCATATGATGACATGCCTTTTATGGTCATGCATGACCGTCAACTTAAAATTAGGTTTTCGTGCTCCTAGGTTACACAATAATTTGGAGGTCTTCATCTCTTTTATCTTCTTGTTTTGTTCCCTCCTTTTTCCAATTTTTAAAAAAAATTCATAGTTGGAAAGGGGGGTTTGTTATTCAAGGTACACAAATTTGGGGTGTAGGGCTGCGCATAGGTGAGCTTTTAAGGGGTAAGGGTGGAGCTCAGGGTGCAAAAAGCTTGCCATGCACCCCAAAAAATTTCCGAGTTTTAGGGCACATTCATATAGGAACTTGATGTGAATTTTTTTTCTTTTTTGCACATTGCTAAAAGTTCATCTATGTTATTTTTTTCTCATGTACTTACTACTAGTTGAGAAAGATAATCATAATATGACAAGTGATTATCTCAAGGAAATTCATTTAGTGGGGAGTTTAAGCATAATTCTTATGTCGATTAACAACGTTATAGTATTGTTGAATTATGTTGTCACTTCCACTAACATCGTGAGTTATAATTTGTTATATGACCTACGATTTATGGTTGTCATATTTTCCTTAGCATTCCTTATTCCTTTTTTCATATTGGTTTTTCTCTTATTGTCAATTCAATTCATTAAAACTTTAATTTCTTATCATTTTTTTCTCTCATTGACAATTCAATTCAAATTGTATGCAATGTCATTCAATATTTTTATTCAAAAGAAATGAATTTTCATAAAATCAATCAAAAAATTTCATCAATTAATCAATTGATCATCCATCCTTAGTAGTAGTAGTAGTAGTAATGTGTAGCAACATGGAGCTCAAGTTGAATACATTGCCCTTGTACCAAATCACTAGCACCTATCACATAGACTAGACTTCATTTTCGCATTTGGAGACTTCATGACATTCAATCGGTTGCAACTCTTTTTAGTGCTTGTCATCAAGACTTATCTACACATTGTTGTTAAGTAAAGTATGCGAGTCATGGCATAGTTGACAAAACATGTACGAGCCCCACCAATTATATATTCATGTCCCTCATTATTTGGTTACTACCTACAGAATCCAGATGATTTTTTGCTCATGATTTCTGCTGATTTCCTCGGAAGCATGACTTTCAAGAGTGGGAAAATGTAACATGGAAAATGGACTAAAACTGGTTTGGCCAGAGTGAAGCAGCACCCACTAGTGCACCATGCAGTGGATACCCATTATAACTCAGTTGTAGATGAACCTCAACTAAGTGTAGTTAATAGCTGCTTTCACTTTGCTAAGTGGTTCTAGAACAAAGTAGGTCCTACTTATAGGTCAGATAGGTAAGAAATTAGGTGATGACTAGATAATAGTTTTGACAATTCAATATTTTCCTTCACAAGTTTTTTTTTTGTTATTTCAGATTTTTTGGGTGAAATTTTCAACATTTCTGAAAATTATTTAATTGATTGATGTCGAAGCTGACAAGGTAGTAAGGATATGAAGACATAGAATGAGATCAATCATCTTGTGGTATTTTCTTCCATCTTATGAGCAAGTGGACAATGAATAAATGATCTGTAGAGCTATGAAAGTCATTGTGGGTGCCACTTGGTGAGAAAAAAAACCCAAATTTTTTGACTCTTGGAACAAAATCTGTGATCACATTAGCCCAATGAAAAGCCCCAAGGTGAGGGCATTCCAAAAATAAGGAACCTGCAACAAGGCCAGATTGACAACTGGACCTGCAGTTTGGGAATGTTCCCTACCCATGGGCTTCACACATCATAAAGTACAACACAAACATTATCAAGAGCTTAGATATAAGTAAATTGGTGAGCCTTAATACTTATTCAATTATAAAAATAAATTATTTTATTTTTCTTTGGTGGTTCATGGTTACTTTCATTTTCAACATGTCATTTACAAAACAATAGGTGTTGTGGGACACGTAGTCTTTGGGCAATGCACATTACAATACTTCTAACCCTAAATTGGGCATGTCAAACTTAAAAATCCAAGCACACACTACAAAAACTCAAGTTGT
>Ga0209611_10005504_pt1 | contig 21172 bp, 13 predicted proteins | sample S1TSphgellanicum_3_FD_187693 | JGI IMG/M metagenome (GOLD analysis project Ga0209611, IMG submission 187693) | Host-associated microbial communities from peat moss isolated from Minnesota, USA - S1T2_Fc - Sphagnum magellanicum MG (SPAdes) (version 2) | ecosystem: Host-associated > Plants > Peat...
GAAAGCCAATGAAGTTACAAATTCTCAAAACCAAAATTCAACACTTGTAGAATTCAAGGAGCCTTACTTTAACATAATTTGCAAATTTTACTGTACCAATTTCAAGGTTGGAAATCTGAAATGTTGAGCATCTAAATCTCACAATTAGAAATTTCTTTCTTATTATTATCACGAATTTTAAATTAAAATTTTCATGACTACAAGTCAAGTAAGTTTAGATCCATATTTGTGGTGCAACACAATGTATCCTTTTCAGCTAGTGAAACGCTTTGGATTTAGCAAGTTGAATTTTGCAACTTTGAATCAGAGTACATAACTTTGGAAGTTGCAAGACCTGGGTTCTTAAACTCAACTCATTTCCCTTGGCTGAACAGGACAATTTTTTTTTTGGGTAATGTAAAGAATTAGTAAGGTTTGGATCAGCATACCAAGAGGGATTAACTTAGGGCCACTTTAGACAAGGATCCAAGGTCCAATGAAATAGAGCAATCTTACTGGATGAGACCATAAATTGGACCCATTCCTTTTAGATGAGGGTCCAAGAACAAAAAGTGGCAAATTGAGGCCAAACCTACGTGGCACCATTTTGGAGGGAAAATCAATTAGTTCAAACCCTATTTTTTTTAAAAAGGAGCTCAAAAGGAGAGCTCATGATTTGAGGAACCAAGATGCAAGTTAGGGACCAACTCAAGGATTCAATTTGCCTTGAAATGAGTCCAAATTGGTTCCTAGGAATTTGGACTCCGGTCTCCATCTAAAGTGGACCTTATTATGGTGCATTCACACTTGATGTTAAGTAATGAAAATCTAGGTGGCATCCTAGGTGGCATGCAATGTTAAATAGGTGATAGCTTAATATTAAGTGAATGTGGGGTTAACATAAAATCTTCATGGTAACTAGGTTTAAGTCGTAAATGACTAACATGATGTTATGGAACCCAACACCAGAGTTCTTAACACCAAGTGTGAATGCTCCTTAAAAGTACAAGTGATGATGAAGGAAGGAAGTTGTTGAACTAGGGATCAAGGGGGGATGAGCTTAAGGAAGTAAATTACTTACCATCTGAGACAAATGTTAGATTGGGTGCAGGCGGCGTCAAAACAAAAAGCTCAAGAGCATTCAAAATGGGACCCAGTTGAGAATCCGCATGGGGAATCAACTGAATGCTTCCACTGCTGTCGAAGGTTACATTGGTATCGGCCAGCTCCATCGCCACATACATCCCACCAGCGAGCGACACAACGGAGATGTTAAAGTAGGGGTCCTCGGATGGGCCATAGTTCAGAACCGTGTCGAACACTCGCGTTTGGTTGTACGCTAGCGGATCGATTTCTGCGAAGTACAACGCTACATAGTAGTCCCTGTTGTAGGCCGGAAGATAGGGTAACGTCAGGTTCAGAGCTTCTCCTTGTATATTTTTTCATGTATATATAACTTAATTCTAGAAGCCTTTTGAAAAGTCAAGAATTAACAATTATTGGCCATTTCAAAGTCGACAAAATTGAAAAAACACTAAATTCACTAGGGGGCCAATAGATGTTGTAATAAAAAATATTCCCATCAAATATATATCATCAATTTCTTGAATTTCCCACTACAGTGAATTTTTTGGGATAAACATGTATTTTTTATTTTATTTTATGAAATAAAAAATTCATGAACCTTTTTTTTTAAGAAGCGCAATGTGTGGCCATACATCATTAGTTTATTTGACATTGATGGTGAAAACGGAAAAATAAAAATGGCAAAAATTACATTCATAATTGTTTTTTCATCCAACGGACAAATTAAAATTTGATATTTCAATTTCATTAGTAAGACTTATTATTTTGTAAATGTCTTCATTCACCAATTATTTTATGCATTATTTTTCCTGATAATCCATTTTTATACTGAAAATTGGGGAGTTCAAAATTCATTGAATTCATAAATATTGAAAATTATGATTTATTCTATAATACTCAAAATCTAACATTGTAATAAATATTTGGTTACATGAAACATTTAATATCAAAAGACTTCATTTTTTTGTTATAAATATCAATGTAATGCCCTTGGCCCCAAGGTTCTTTTATGTTGCCATATAGTTCAAGTAAATTTTCATCATGATTTGTCCCATATTTTTAAATTATTCTTTTTCCTTTCCATGTAAGTGGACAATGTCATAGAAAGGAGGTAGGTATTTACACTTGAAAAAGGTCGATTTTAAAATTATTTTAATATATAAAACATGGGCATGAAAGCTACATGCTAATTTGCCTTTTCATATTCATGTAGGTGAAAAGGACAAAGGAGTGAGGTAGACAAGCTTGGAAGAAATAGGTTTTGAGAACCTTAATCAACATATATGGACATCATTTTCAAAAAACAAAGCTTGGAAAGGAAGTTACTATTTGATAAAACATAGATCCTACGAAGAAATAAAATAAGTTCATTTGATATCTAAACTAATTTATCATAAATGATTCTTGTTCACCTGGATGATTGTGTTTTTACCATGGCAAATGTCGATGTTATATTTGCTTGATATTATGTGAGAAGTTAAAATTTTGTCAAGATTTTGTTCCAATCACTTGTCATGAAAACATAATGCAAGTTTCAATTATTCTACACATTGCTTATAGTTCTTGATTTAACACTTTTAATTATAAAATTTGAGATATATATTGCTTACAATGTTGCAAGGTTTATTACCCTTGCCATTTGTTCCAATTATTTTTCAAGATTAGGTTTTCAAACTTTCATTATATTTTTTGTAGAAATAATCTTACAACACATATTAAAAAAAATTTGAATCAAGAAGAGCAGGCTTTTCACCTATGGTCAACCATTAGGGTTTTGTCAAAATGTATAAAATTGATAAGGTTTTTATCAAAATCAAAACACTTTGAGTTGTTGCGATTTGTTCACATTGTGCATCATAATTCCCTTTTATGTATAGCTACCAAAAAATCAAGATTCATATGATTTTTTCATATAACTAAATACTATTGGTTCCCATTACACTAACATGCTACTTGATGTTCATATATGGGACACATTGTGATCCCCTAAACATCCTACAAAATGGGGAATTCACATCCACATACATATATATACAAACATATACAAACACACATCCATACACACATATAGATCTATACATAAATACAACTTAAACTACATATAAATAAACAAATATCATACAATTTATAGATTACAATGATTTAATTGATCCATATGCAAATTTCATTTAAACTATGAATTAAGACATATTAGTACAACAATGATTTCTAAGAAAAATTCGACTTGAAATATTGCCATAGTAATAGAAGAAAATTATGTAACTATTTATTCAACCCTATAATTCATCTTTAAACCATAAACCTTAAATTTAAGCTCTACACATTAAACTTTATAAACGTTAAATAAATATCTCAAATATGAACCATTTAATAAGTATTTTACTACCTTTGAGTTATTTAACAAGGATTAATGTACTATCCTTGAATGACAGAATTAAGTAGTAACATCATGTGTTTCGAGTCATCAGTTAGTAAGCATAATGATGCACTAATTGTTATATGACTCTTCATTTTGATTTCCTCAATGCATCATCTGCATTTAGAACTTTTAGTCACTCATCGAATTGAATAGTAGAAAACAAAATTTAAATACCGAATTACTAGAAATCATTAGACAACAAGAAAATTGATTGTCTCAATTTCACCCCATGGACTTTCTTCCATTTCAAATACTCTCCATGAAACATGTTTTCTTCAATCCTCACTTGTATTTTTATCATTATTTTAGTTAATTAGTTTCTCTGTCATCATTTCAAGTGCCATAGTCGATTCAACAGCATCACAAATTAAAATCCTCATAACCCGACCATTACATGACCAATGCACAACCTTCGGATGGAGCAAACTCAAACGATAGTTTGGTAGTTGCCAATCGTCCATCTCACCATATCACAAAAAAAACATTGTGAGAAATCAATCTATCGGTCGTTAAATTGTCAACTTGAGGACACGATTTGGTGGCCTTCAAATTGCTTTCCCACAAAGGTTTCGTCTTGGTGATCTGATGGCCATTAGATCGTGGTATTAAAATAGATCAAGAAAACCATTTGGCATTTGCCAGGTCATTGTTTTGTTACCCTTGCAAGAAAACCACCTAGCGTCCGCTAGGTTGTTGTTTCATTACCCTCATGAAAAAATGACTTGGTAATGACTAGGTCATCCTCTCATTACTTTTGCAAGACAATGACCTGGTGGCCTGGTGGCCACCAATTTGTCTTCTTGCTACCCTTGCGAGAAAATGACCTAGGGGCCATCAGGTTGTCATTTTGTTAGCCCCATGAAAAAATGACTTGGTGGCCACTTAATGGTCCTTTTGTTAACCCCACGAGAAAACTATTTGGCAACCACCAGGTCGTCTTTTGGCTACCCTCACAAGCAAACCTTTCCAAATATATTAGATATTTTAAGCACTGATTAATGTAATTAAATAAAACTCCAAATTTTTTTTCATCAATCGAAATAACCATTACCTTGTAGCTCTCTAAAATATTGTTGAATGACAAATGATAGCATTTGAATTGATTTCATTAATTAAAGACAATCGATTGATTCTTGTATTTTAAGCTCTTGGTTAAATAAAAACATTTTATTTCAGGATTGACAAAAACCATGGAAACATTGAGTTATGGAGATCTAGTTGATTTGTGGGAGTCAAGGAATGATCTTGGAAAACATCACATTGGCTATAGTGCTTCTTTAGACCTGTCTACTCTTTCTATCTATGGGGCCCAAGGACTGGAGGAGTGCATCATTATCTCATTGGAGATTGTGTTCCTTTCGTACCAAGAACGAGCACTCTTTAGCATGACTCCAACATTGCAGAATGATCAAGTTTCTATTGAAGGGCTCCCTTCATTTTTGGGGGGTGAATATAACGAAAGCAATGAGTCTCTTAGTGTTAATGAAAACGATGTGGCAAACTTGCCTAATTAAAAAAATATGCACCAAATAGAAACTTCACCAATAAGGCATAATAATTGGTGCGAAAATGAATGCAGTCTTTTAGATCCTAAAGGTGTGTTCTTCGCGAGAGGTTGTGTGATGACATCTGATCCGGAAGAAGAAATTATGGACAACATTCTTGGTCACACTAGAAAAAAATTATTAATATGTGATTAACACATTTACAACTACTTGCGATTATTTGGTTTTTGCAATCAAATTTTGCCCTCTATAACTAGTGTGACATCATGCTAACATCAACTAAGTCACTTACAACTACATTGCAACTAAATTGGTTTACATCTATATATGGGTTGAATTTATCATCTAAGAATAACCATTTATAGTCCCATTATCCACAAGCAAAGTCGTGTTTTATCACAATCAACATATGTCTATATACATCAATAATTATTTGATTTATGATTAAACTTAATATTCATAGTATTTTTATTGTAATTATACTAATTTCATTACATTGAATTACTTATAGTTTCAAATAAATTAAATATATTCCAACATAGACTATTATACTCAATATTTTTATATTTTTTAATAACAATAAAATTATTGTAATTAATATATAACTATTATATAATCATAATAATTACTTTACTTATACATTAATTATAATAAACACATAATTTATAATTCAGCTTAATTATTCATATTTTTAATTTTTAATAGCTTTAAAAATAAAAATATTACCACTATAATTAAATGAATTAATTTAATTTTTATGATTGTAAGAATTATGTTCCAGTATACTCCAATACTTAATTATGTATTTACAATATATAATTGTTATTACGACATAAAATTTTAGATTAATTTTACTGAAATTTTAAAATAATTATAATAAAGTAATTTACTTATTATTTATTACTGCTTATGTAAAATGAATAACTAATATTACAACCCAAATTTTCACATTAATCAAAATGATAATTCCCAATCATAAAAAATAACTATTGTATTTACAACACTTATGTTTTAATAACAGTTATAAAATTTCATATCCTAATTGAAAAATTATGTCCTATAGTTTAGATTTTTATTTCAAAATTTTATAATAATCTTAAAATAATGAGCAAAGTTGTTGTAGTTACTGTACTTAAAAACAAAGATACATAAAAATAATTGTATGTATTATTCATTGTGTACTTATTTACAGTAAATTGTTAATATAAAAACATAAAATTTTATATTAATAATTATTATTCTATAGTGACATAAAATCATTGTAATTAATTAATTAATTAATTTGTTAACTTAAAATTACAATACTTGAATAAATAAACTTTATTATTATAATCTATAATTTATAATTAAAATAATTAATGTTATGACAATAACTACATGGATTTTAATATAATAATTTTTTTATAATAATTACTTGTTCATAATATATCACTTTTATAAATATTATTAAAGATATAATTATTAATTATAAGTAATACTAAATAGTTGTTATTACAACATAAGTTTTTATATTATTACAATAAAATAAATCAATTACTGTAATTACTTTTATATGATAAATATTTTTATTGTAATATTACAGTAATTTAACAATATTAATATGTTTAGTAGATTATGGTTTTTATAGTTATTACTTACTAATGGAAAAAATCATTTACTTGACCGATAAACTTTCTTACAATAATAAATGTAATTATTTAATAAATATAATAATTATTTTAATGTTATTTTTAAAATAAATAATTTGTGTAGGAATTTTTTTTCTAATAACAATTATTATTTTATTATTTTTACATTAATTATATTATTTATAATTCGAGTAGATTTTAAAAAGTAAGGAAATATTTATAAATATTTAAGTTATTAATTTATCTATTAGTTATGTATTAGCAGGTTATGAATAATTAAATAGCTAGTTAGTTAAATATTAAAAAATTATTAATTATTTACATAGTTGATAACGAATACTTAATACTTGTAGTGTGTAATTTATATTTTAAATATATGTTAAATTTAATCATTATTAATTAAATGATTATTTAAATATCTAATGGGCCATGTAGTAACACAAAAAGACATCAGGAAAGTTTTGAAATGGCAATTTAGTTTGTGAAGAAGTTGTAATTTCAAATTTTATCCCATATTGTTTATTTTCGATTCCTAGTTTGAACATTATATAAACAAGGGGTGTGGTAATGCAATTTCACATTAAAAAATATGTGCACATGGGATGAACCATTTAAAAGGCTTAACCCAAAACAAAAATTATGCACAATTTTAAACTACCTACCTTCCCCAACCTACTTATTTACCTAGTTAAGTAGGTGCTTAATTTGACTACTCACCTAGGTTGACCTATGTACCTACTACTTAAATACTTACCTACCCAAATACCTACCAATATGAATAAGTATTTAACCTAAGAAGGCAGGACTTACCTACCTACCTACCTTTTTCTTTAAATAGGTAGTTAACTATTTAGCCTAAATTTGTAAGCACCTATTTATGTATTTACCTAGGTCCCTACCAACCTAATATTAATATTTTATATTAAATTTATTTTTGAAATGCCACATGGCATATTTACATTGGGCCACATGTCATAATATAAATCATCTAAACATGTGAATTGAATATCCCAAATTATTTCAAAATAATAATTTTATTTATTTTAAACAATTAAATATTGGGACATGTGGCAACACATCTTTACCCTTAATAATGACCAAAATAGTCACATTTTAGTCGCATGTGACAATATAAGTCAAAGGATGAACTTGTATTTGTTGAGTTTTTTGTTCATCCAACACCCTTGTCGTTTGTGAGTAATATCACATGCGATTTGTTTAAGGTGACTAAGGGGATTTTTGTCACAAATGTCACTTGCAACTAAAATTTAGTCTCAGAGACTAGTTGAAAATAACTGTTTTTTTTCTAGTGTCATGATCATGTTAGCTTGACCATTCTCTATTTTCTTGGAGACATCTTAGCATTAATGATTATTTGGAAATGGCTGTTAGCTCAAACAATTATGGAAGGATTATAATATAAGAAATTTGTATTTGTCAATGCCAAACAAATGTCTTATAGCTCAAACAACTATGGACATTGCTTATTTTAAATTGTCATTTTAAGTGTGCATGAAAAACTACTATAAAGGTGATGAATGGAAATTTCCTTTTCAGTGTCATAGCTGGATGAAAGTTTTGTCGAAATTTGGTGGCATTAGTGATAAATATGAAAAAAAAGGTTGTACTCATGTATTTAAGTTTATGATTTGTTGTCAACAAGGTCTAACCTTCATTTCAGCCAACCAATTTAATTTATACTAAATTCAACTAATTTTAATTTGAAGATATTAGTTACAATTGACAATACAAAGATGGAAATAATTATTCAAAATTTGGTGAGCATCACATTGGTTAGACTTGACTTTACAAGTTTGAATTGACATAAAACATGTTTGAATTTACACATTCTTGTGGAGATTTTATGAAAATTAGTTAAAGTATGTTTAAAATTCCAGTAATTCGAAAGCCACTAAATAATCCTATTGAATTTGAATGGAATTTCAAGTTTTTAATGAAAATTATGAAAGTGTGTGTTGGCATGGTGGCGATTCCTCCCATGTGGTGGCCACCAAACTAATTTCGACATTTGCACCATGTTGAATTTGATGTCAAATTCATTTTTTTTCGAAAAATTAGTGAAATTACATGAAAACTTGGTTGAAATACATCTTGTTTAATGGCCACCAAATGGATTTTGTTTCCCAGCTTGTTGAATTTGGTGTCAAATTTAAATTCTTGTTGAAAATTTATACAATTACATGAAAATTTGGTTGAAATACATCTTATTTAATGGCCATTAGATGGGTTTTGTTCCTAAACCTGTTGAGTTTGGTGTCAAATTTAGTTTTTTGTTGAAAATTTAAGTAAATTACATGAAAATATGGTTGAAATATGTTCTATTTGATGGCCACCTTATGTGTTTTGGCCTCCCTTTGTGTATTCAATTAAGTCTAAAATTAAAATTAAAATCCAAAATTAATTAAATATGTGCTACATGTAACCTATTGACCCAAAATTTGGCCAAACTAGTTACTACATTACTTGAGGAACCATTGCAAAAATGGGGATTGGATTTTATTGGACCTATTAAACCTACAAGTAGAATGTCAGGTAAGTAGTATATTCTAGTAGCCACTAATTATGCAACAAAGTGGGTGGAAGTTCAAGCACTTTGCATCAACATTACAATAGTAACTTCCAAGTTTCTATAAGAACACATTGTTACAAGATTTGGATGTCCATTAACCATTGTGACCAATCAAGGTACCCATTTTATTACTAATGCAATTAGGTACTTCACTAACCATTTTATACTGGGACATACCAGTTCTATTGTTTATTATCCATTAGGAAATGGACAGTCTACAAACAAGGTTTTTGGAACCTTATTAACCAAACTGGTTAATGAAAATAGAAATGATTAGGATGAGTGCTTGTCCATAGTCCTATTTTCATATCAAATCGCCTACAAAACTAAAATTGGTCATACCCCATTTCAACTAGTGTATGGATTACATCCATTACTACCCACAAAGTACTTATTACCATTTAAACTTGGTGAAAATAGAAATCCACAACCTATTAGAGTTTTAACTAGTTGATTATTTGAATTAGAGAAACTATAAGAGAATAGGTTGATTACATAGGATCTAATTGCTTCCAACCAATGAAATAGATCATTATGGTCACAGAACTGGTACATTGAAACTAAGTTTCAACTTGGAGACTATGTATTATGGTTTCTAAGGGTTCTTTTCAAACATGTTCCAAAATTTTTAAAACAATGGTTTGGGCTTTATAAGACATAATGTTGTTTACGTAATAATATAATTTTACTTGTCACCATTGATAAGTTTGACCTTAACCCAGTTCTTATCAACATTAACAAGTTGAAGCCATATAAGTTCATTGAAGATCAAATTTTACAAGTTGTATTGGTCAAACTGAGTGAAGTGGTCATTGATGAACTTGTTCAAATTAAAGAACATGATTCACTACCTATTGAACTACACAGTTTTCAACTTGTAGAATTTGAACCAATTTGTAATTATTTGACATCTAGTTGTATTAAAGGAATAGATGTGGTTGTTCATCATTATTGTCATTATTACAAATCATGGCTTTTAAAGAGGTTCAAATTGATTAACCTTGTCATTTTTTGATTAATGAACATGTGTATTTGATTAAAGGCCACAGGTTTGAATGACACATGTATTTGTTGATTAATTGATTTGAATATAACGGTTTATTTAACTAGATACATATAATCAAATATGTATTTTGACTAAGGTTGTATTTAATTTATTTAATTAGATACACATGGACAACCTTAGTCAAAATGGCCAATGATCTTTAATCAAAATAACGAATGATCTTTAGTCAAGTTGAACATTTAGTCAAAATAGCCAATGATCTTTAATCAAATATGACATTGTCTACTACCCTATATATCTATTTCCTACTTACACATCCACCTATGTATTTAACTAGTTATTTACCTACCTACCTATCTATTTATACCTTTTCATTTACCTACTTACATACCTACCTACATACCTACCCACCTACCTACATATTATCTACCTACCTATCCAGTCATTTATCTATTTAATTTTAATCATTACATGTAACCATTAGGTTTAGCCACTATGTTTAGCTCTTAGATTAAACCATTAAATTTACCCAAATTTTTACTAAATTTTTACCATTACGTTTAATTTAAATTTAGCCATTAAGTTTAACCTAAGTCAAACCATTAAATTTGGCCATGAGATATAACCTAAGTTTAGCCACTAGCTATAACCTAAATTTAGCCACTATGTTTAGTTATGAAATTTAGCTAGTAGGTTTATCAACTAGGTTTAGCCATTATGTTGAGCCACTAGATTTCATCAATAGATTTAACCAAAATTTAGCCATTATGTTTAACCAATATTTAAATCATTAAGTTTAACCATTAGATTTAGCAATTAAGTTTAGCCATTACTTTTAAAGTCATTAAGTTTAACCACTAGGTTTAGCCATTATGGTTAACCATTATTTTAAATCACTAAATTTAATCACTAGTCATTAAGTTTAGGCACTAGGTTTAGCCATTATTTTTAGTCACTAAATTTAACCATTACTTTAAGTCATTAAGTTTAGCCATTACTTTAAGTCACTAAGTTTAACCATTAGGTTTAATCGTTACTTTAAGTTATTACGTTAAACCATTATTTTAAGTCACTAAGTTTCGCCATTATGTTTAGCCATTACTTTAAGTCATTAGGTTTAACCATTATGTTTAACCAATATTTTAAGTCATTATGTTTAGTAATTAACTTTAAGTCACTAGGTTTAGCCAAAGTCATTAAATTTAACCATTATTTTAAGTCATTAAATTTAGCCGTTATTTTAAGTCATGAAGTTTAAACATTAGGTTTAGCCATTATGTTTAGCCATTACTTTAAATCATTAAGTTTAACCATTATGTTTAGCCATTACTTTAAATCATTAAGTTTAACCATTATGTTTAGCCATTACTTTAAGTCACTAGGTTTAACCATTATGTTTAGCCATTACTTTAAGTCATTAGGTTTAACCATTATTTTAAGTCATTAGGTTTAGCCATTACTTTAAGTCATTAAGTTTAACCATTATGTTTAGCCATTGCTTTAAGTCAATAGGTTTAGCCATTATGTTTAGTCATTATTTTAAGTCATGATGTTTAACCATTAAATTTAAATCATTAGGTTTAACCATTATTTTAGGTCATTAAATTTAGCAATTATTTTAAATCACTAAGTTTAATCATTAAGTTTAACCATTATTTTAAATCATTAAATTTAGATGTTAGGTTTAGCCACTAATTGTCACCTAGGTTTTGCCATTATGTTTAATGATGTGAAACAAACATATGAAATAAAAAAGTTGATAGAAGTTAAACACCTTTGATAGTGTAATCCATTGGTAAAGACTTGGTTTATCATTGCAAATGTTTGGGGTTCAATTCCTTATACTTACAACCTATGTGCATGTTTAAAAGGCTAGGGTAGGTAGGTTAAATTAAAGTAGTTCGGTTAAGTTGGCTAGTTTAAGCTAACATTTACCTATCTAATGTTTATTTTCAACCTACCTACCTTCCTATTAACTTTTTAAATAATAATTTAAAAAATTATTTTAATTTAAGTATAAAATTGACTTGGTCAATTGGTCCACTGTTTACTAGTCAAATAGTTAATCATTTTGTCAATCACTATGTTAGTCAAAATGACAAGGTATAGTTAGTCAAAAAGGTCATTGATCAAATGGACAGTGTTGAAATTGACTTGTCCAAAATGGCACCTTGGTCAAGTTGACCAATGTCTGTTTTTGGTCCTTTTTGACCAATTACCTTAGTAAAAAAGACCATGATTTGTAATAGTCCATAATGTGCCTATCTAGGACAATGATGTAACTAGTAATAATGATCAAAACGACATGTTTAGAAAAGCATTTATTGATGTCTACTTTTTAGGAGTTTCTAACCGTAAAGGTTGTGTCCATTCACAGCCACAAAAACATTTTTACTTGTCTTTTTGTTTTCACTTCTTCATTTTAATAGGGGCCATGAGTGAGGGCGCTTTAGAGAGGCTAAGATAAGAAGCAAGAAAGAAAGAGGTTGAGAGAAAAGCTAAAGCTTTTAGGAGATAACAAACTGAGAAAAAGAAAGTGGAATATGTTCAATTAACTAAAGTGATATATGTAGAACCACTTGTTTCAAGTGCATCTACAACAGAAGAGACTAAGGTTTTTGAGCAATAACAAAAAAGTAGGGAGTTAGAAGAGGAATTAGAAGGAGCACTAAACTTTCTAAGGAGAACCATTACTTTTACATCAAAACCAAGACCACAGGTTATTGTTATTTCAGATTTAGAGGAAGAAATGGAGATTAGACTTCAACATGTCGTTGAGGAACAATTATAATTAATCTCTACATCAAGATCTATAGAAGAAAAGGAATTGTAACAACCTGTTGTTGAGGAACAACTACAATGAGTTCCTACATCAAGACCTATGGAAGAAGAGGAATTGCAGCAACTTGTTGTTGAGGAATAACCACAACCAATTCTTGCATCAAGACCTATGGAAGAGAAGAAGTTGTAGCACATGTGACCAATGAAGAAGAGTTTCTCCAAGATTTTTTTGAAAAGAGACATGTTTCCAACATTATTCTTCATCACCCAAGATAAAAAACAAAAACCATGTTGAAGCGAAAAGGCAAAGCTCCTATAAAGGAATAGCTTGAGAAACCTATTAAGAAGAAACTAGTGTCTAAGGAAAAGGAGAGCTAGAAGATGTTACAATGGATGAAGATGAACTCCAATGAACTCAAATGGGTTAGACAAGTTGGTTTAGAGAGCCTATTCAACCTATAATGGACAATGCCAAGAGAAGACCTATTCCAAGATTTCCTACAAAGCTAAACAACAAAGGATGGAAGAATTTTAAGGTGAAACATGGTCAAGAAATTCTTATTGATTAGGTACTTATTCATGAACAACTTGGAATTTCCAAGAAGGGAATAGTAGATGCTACAATGCAACTTTTGAAGAAGCAAAAACCGCTTTAGAAAGAATTGTAGGTCCACATGTTGAGAATGAGCACTGAAATGTAGTGTGTATGAAAGAGGAATTTCATGCGAGATTTGCAACCATTTCGCAAATTCTTTATCAAAAAGAGATGTTAACTTGTTTCAACAACCAGATTGTTATTACTTTTGACCTAGCTAATATGGGGCAACTTGTTAATTGGTGTTCCATTATGTTGACCCAGAACTAGTTGAACTAATTCATTGGACCGAACATTAAAAGAAGGTAGCAGTTAACCCAATTTTTAGCAAAACCAAAGCAAATAATTATTATTTAGGGCCTATCTTAAACATTCTTTATAGGAAATGGTTCCCTATATTTGATGTGCGTTCACCAAGAATAACAATTCCAAAAGAACATATATCACCAACCAATCAAAAGCGCCAAGTTGCACAACAGTAACAGGTGTCACCTAAACCTATTGCAGGGGAGCAATTTTTGAGAAAGAGAAGACCAACACATTTGACTATAACATCACCTTTACTAACCTGTTAGTCTCATCAACTAAAGATGTGCACATAACCACCTACACCAAGGGACAGGTTAAGCCTTGAACCTATTACCTCACCACTAAGAAAGAAGACTAGGACTACTTTTGGATCATTAGTTAATGATTCACAAAAAGATGAAAAGCAAACCTATTCAAATGGAGGAGGAGAAGAATTTGATGCCATAGCTACATAAAAAAATATTGAGGAGGAGCCTAAACCCAATCTGAATCAAGTAATTACCAACATCCAAGATGAACTTATTACGTCTACTGAACTTGTAATTCTCATCCCAAAACCTACAACTATAGTTAAAGAATCTTCTCAACTTGTTCAACTTGTAGTTGAACCTATACAAATGGAAAACCCATAGTTTTTAAAATTTCAACATGTGCTAGTTCTTGGTCATTCTATATAAACTTTGAGACAAATTAACATGTTTTTAGAACAAGTTGCTCAAAATGCCACATCTTGGTCAAGGACATTGCAAGAACTTTCAAACCTTAGAATTGAGTTTGAACAAGTCAAAGAAAACCTATTTGAGACCCACAATCGCCTATAAACCTATACTCTATAGCTAGAAACAATGTAGAGGACTTTGAAAAATCGTGACAAATAACTAATCATAATCAAAGGACAATTGAATAAGATTTGGCATGAAAACCAAAACTTGTCCAATAAGTTGACAAAGGTAGAATAGGTTGTTAGGAAGACTATGAACCTATAGTAAGAGTATGTTGAGCTCAACTAGTTCAACTAGAAGATTCACAATGATTTGAATTGTCTCCAAGCTAATTTGGAGCAATGACATGTAATTATGCCAAAATGGAGGAGTTTAGTTTGGAACAACATGGTATCATAACCACTTCGGAGAACGCTTGTCAAGATTTCAGGGAACATCATGTAGCTACCCATATAAAATTTGATAGGGAGTCTTATTGCTCAAATCCAAGACTAGAAGGGTCAATATGAGATAACCAAGGTAGAATTGAGAAGACCTAGCCCCATTCTACCTGTTAGAATGAACAATAGGTTAAAGGAGTTTGAGGAGTTACTACTAGACAATAACCTACTTAAAGTGCATAATGCAACCTTGGGAAATAGAAACCCCAAGTGGAATGAATGGTGGAAAATCATTTAAGAGTTCACAGAGGAGTAAATTCCGGAGAGTATGGAGTTGGTCCACTCTTATGGACAAAATTATCAACTTGAATTGCATGCCTACTAAACTACTTTCTCAAATTTCAAGTACAAACCCCAAGTTTTGTGTTTGTGGAAATTGGAACTAGTAGTAGAGTTCCAGCAACACCATCTATGGTACAACTTGTTACTAAACCAGTTAGTCCACTAAGAGGTGGAACATGTTTAAAAATCATACTTTTACTTGTTCAAACTTTTATTACCTATTCCAAGGACCACTATTGTTAATCAACCTATGGAAGGTAGTGAAAGATCTAATAAGGAATAGGTTGAACCTATTAACCTTTCATTCACCATGTTAGATAGTAGATTAGAAACTTTGGAATTCATATCTACTAGTGTACCTCTTACCCCACACACCATATAGGTATAGATCAAGAGGTTACTTTAATATCAAGTACCATGCATGCCTTGGAGGCATTTATAACACCCATTATGACCTTTGAAAACACACATAATTGATACAAGATTACATTGGCAACTGGTCTTCAAAGTTTGAATCAAGTGGAACTTGTGCAAGCAGTAAATGTTAAATTAGTCAAGAAATTCATTAATCAACTGGTTATAGAAGGCCAATCTAACCTAGGACTTTGAGCTAACATTTTGAAGATGAAATGTAGATTTCAAAGGGGGATAATGTTATTCAGGTTTGGTAATAGGTGACCTAATAAGTTAATAAAGTAAGCAGGTTGTTAAACCTAACAAGTGTTTTAACTGTTATTGAACTTAACCTATAGTACTGATTTAACCACTTACTAAACCTGGTAGGTAATGTTACTGGGTTAGGAAGATAGGTTGATAGGTTAGCCAACATGTGGATTCCAAAACCTGTATTTGGTAGAACTGGTAGTTGAACATGTAGTTAGGCATGGTGTAGTTTTTGAAATTTTGGACTATTAGTCTTGGTACTAGTTAATGATTATTTATAATGGTCAGTCATGACTGTTGTATTTGAAATAGCTAGTATAAGAACTAGGAGGACAAACTTGTTGAACAACTTTTGGATTTCATTTTTTATTATGTGTTCAATTTTCATGGAACAAGAATCAATTATTTTTTCATCTAATTTCCTTTAAGCTTTGAGCAATTCATGTACATGTTAGTTTAGGATTGTAATTAATTCAAGTTTTATTAGAATATTGTGTGTACTTGTTGCTATTTTAGGAACTTGTTGCTGAAAAATTCAAAAGTAACAAACATCAATGGGAATAAAAAAATCCATTAACAAAGATCAACTTGGAGTTGTTCCCCTACCCCCACCGAATCCAACATGTTTGGGACATTCATATGGACAATGTCATCGAAATCCATGACATCATCAAGCATTGCTATTGCTGTTGATGTAGCAAACAAACAAGGAATAACATTAAACCCTAGATTAACTAATTATCATGCCATATAACATTTGTTTAATCAATCCAAATAGCTTTCAAAGCTATAATTCTTAGGACCCAAACATAGGCTATCCTAATTTGATCTACTTGCACATGTCCTACAATGCATTTTTTTCCAAAAAGCATGTGCTAATTTAAATTCTATTGAACAAGTATGCACAAGTACAAAGTATGGAACTACAAGTAAAAACTCATTTGAGTTGCAAGTAAATAAATATGATCCAATACACATGATCTACTTTCTAATCTATTGCATAATATGTATCACAAATAGCAAGGCAATTCAAGTAGGTTAATTACTTGGACATTTGAAGAAGTACGTATCATGAAAGGGGCAAGTCAACAAGTAATGTGAAATTCTTAACAAATATGCAAAAGTACTAAGTACTTGGCAACAAGTAAGAAATTCTAGGACCTCAAAGTAAACACTTATGCTCAAGTAATTTAGTCTACTTTGACCTACATAAATTCAATCACAAGTAGTAAGGATGTTCAAGTAGGTTAATCATTTGGACAATTAGAACAAGTACTTGCCATTCAAGAGGCAAAGTAACAACACTCTAGTAGAAATCCTATCATTTGCAACTAGTCATTATATAACTGGCATGTAACTGGTTGTCATTTGCATCTATATATGTCATGTTTGCAATTGCAAATGTGGTATTGTATAATTTTTGCGCCATAGAGTGATGTCTACACTAGAATTTTTTATCCCATATCTTTTGGCTTCTAATCCAATTTTGCACACTATATAAGTAGGTGCAATAACCATGTTCACAAACCAAGTATCAAGTGCCATTGGGGATGAATCAATTAAAAGGGCTTGACCTTAATTAAATGGTTAAACCCAAAAATAAAATTGGATTATTCTAAACCTACCTATTTAACTTCAGCCTACCTTTCAACCTTTTTACATACCTAAACTTACCTACCGACTTCGTAAGGTGTAATAATTATCTATCTACCTAGGCACCATGTGTCAACATCTTATTAACCTTAAATTGGACAATTTAGATTCCATTAATTAATATTTACAAATAAAAAATGGGCTTTAATTGCCACATGTCACCATATAATTGGTGATTTTTTTAAAAAATGGACATGTGTCAAATGGTCATTGAATGTTCCATGGTGTGCCATGTGTCATCATCCTAATGGTAAAAAAATTAACAATTGAAATTAATCCAATGAATTTTTAATTTGAAAAACACAAAAATAACAAAAAAAGTGACATGTGTCCATAATCAATTCATCCAATTTTTAACATGTGTCATACATTGATTAATTGCACTATAGTTGCAAGGAGAGTTGCATATAAGGATCACGGTTTGCTTGAGTGTTTAAAAAATATTATCCTATGCAACTTGTTATGTGATTTTCCAAACAAAATACCATATAATGCAATGCTAGGTGCTTTTCAATGAAAATTTGAAATTGAAATAATGTAATATGCAACAAACACATCACAAAAATGTTGAGACATATCCATAATTATGAATATAAGTGGTATTTTGGTAGTATTGCAAAAACACCAAATTTGTGTCCCATAGAATGAATACCTCATACATATATGAAAATGTTATGTTTATAATTATTTTCATCAATACCCACTAGATGCATCCTTTCACCAATTTTTAGGCCCATCCATTAATAATGACTATGCAAACCACTGTACTTGGATCCTTTTAAAACTATTGAAATTGTCCACATAGAAAATACCTTATTTTATTAAGAAAGGATATGAAACTAATTTTGAAGGTGTTAACAAGGAGGTATACTAGTGCCACCTATATTTTAATGTTTGAAATTCATCCTCTTTATGTTGTAATCATATGGTTTATAAAAGGGTCTCAAAAAATTTAAATACCCATAAAAAATGACTTCTTTTCATAAAATACCAATAATTTTCATATATTTGAACCCAAAGTGGGTACACTAATGTCACATGTCATATACTTTGAATGTTTGAAGATCTTGACACATAAAAAATTATGCAATTCATATGTTTAAGTGGGAAGGTTGGTGGAAATTTGTAAATATTTTATCATATTTGAAAATACTGAAAGACCATGAATACATATAAAAAGTTTGACACTCAAGCAAATCGTGACCCATAAGGTGCAATTGTATGGATTAACATGCATATTAACACCGTATATAAATGTTGCATACCTATGTCGCATGTAACTAAATTTTAGTTATAAATGACATTTGTAAAACCCAAATTTTTTACTAATGCAAATAATGCAAAAGACTTAACAAGTATGCACAAACATTAAGTCCCGAGAAGGACACTGAGTGTAAAGTTTGGGATCTCCATGAATCAAATAATAATAGTATAAATTGGTCAAAATGCATGTGACCACCCTATTTATGACTTCATGCCTTTATTAGTCATTTGTGATTACCTTTGGACATTTTTGCAACTATTTCTTATGTTGGTCATATTTGCAATTACATTGCAACTAATTTGTGACTATTTTGATTTTCATCCTTCCATGTGAACAACATTTTGTTTGGTTTTCATCTAAGAACAACTTGTGTCCCCATTAGTTGTCACCCTATAAGTATACAAAGGTGTATTTTGTGTAATCTAAGGAATATAATTGGGTTTATTAAGATTTACAAATATATTCTTTGATTGTATATGAATAGCCAAATTATATGTGTATTCAAATATTATTATTATTAGCATAAATGGCCTCAATATTATGGTTACACTAAGGGTATATTTTGAATATAGTAAAATTTTATGTAACATATTTATTAAATATATTGTGCCAATATTACAAGTTTATCCAAACCATTTTATTATACTTCTTCAAATTATTACAAATGAAATTTAGTATTTTATTATTTACATGTAATAAAAAAAACTAAAATTTAATATTATCTTTGACTAAAATCTTAAAATAATATTATTTTATCACATAATGATGATAATCATGATATTAATATGATAGGAAAAATAATAATAAAATTACTGAAATTAAAACCATTATGCCTATTAAAATTATAATTCTTAATAATAATAATAATAAATATTTATAGTTTACAAGAGCTATAAAAATTGACATAATAATAAGAATGTGAATAACACAATAATTAACCTAAGTTAGTTAATAATTCCAATATTTATGTATTTATTTAAAGAAGCACTGAAATAATTACTAAATAAATATAATAAATTACTGTATTATTATTAAATTATTTTCAAAAGACTAATGTATTTATTAAAATATTAAAATATTATTTATTAAGAAAATTTTAAAAATGATAAATCATAATAGCTTTAAAAATATTATTTTTAAATTAATAATAAGGTAGTTATTTCAATATTAACCAATTATTAGTTAATTAAATTGGATGATAGATCATTATAGTTAAGATTTAATTGAAATTAAATATTATTACTGGTTATTTAGCTAATAAATTTGGTAATATTTAATAATATAATTTTTTAATTTTATTTTTATGGATTTAAAAATGATTGATGATTATTATTGTAAATAATTAATTATTTTACTATTTAATTAATCTATATATTTTTTCATTTATTAATTATTTGGCTAATTAATTAGGTAGTTAATTAGTCACTTACCTATTTAATTGTATAATTATAAATAAATAAAACGAGGAGGAGAATATAGGATAAATTTTTTAGTTGCAAAAGGTTTGTAACTAAAAATGTTTAGTCACAAACGAGTTGTAATTAAAAAGTTTATGCCATATGTTTTGGCTTTCATTTTCATTTTGAAAAGTATATAAACAAGGTATTTTCTTTTACATTTTCATATTTAAAAACATGGGCATATGGGATGAGCCAATCAAAAAGGCATAACGCAAAATAAAATAAAAATATTCATGTACTTACACCTAACTACTTACCTCCTTAACTTGCCCACCTATTTTTTTTTCCCTACTTTCTGACCTAAGTAGGTATTTGGCCTAGGTAGGTAAGTAGGTAAATAAGTATTTAGTTTGACCTACATACCTAAATATTGATTTAAATTTATTTTTGAAAAAATAATTAATATGCCATGTTGCAAATTGCTATTACACCACGTGTCATAATCTAAAACCATTTAAATATAAAAATGAAAATGTTAAAATTATTTCAAAATTACAATAAAATATTTTTAATTATTAAAAGTTGGGACACTTGGCAACACAAACTTGTTCCCATTGTTCACAAAAAAAGTCACATCCTAATTGCAATCAATAATACATATATGACCAACCAAAGGATGAGGCCAAATTTGGTTAACTTTTTTTTTCATCCAAAATTCCTTGTTTGCAACTAGTGTCAATGTGACTATTAAGATTTTAGTTACAAATGTCATGTATGACTAAAAATTAGTTATAAGGACTAGTTGCAAAATGGTCATTTTCTATTAGTGTGACAAGTTTTTGGGGGGGGG
>Ga0209611_10005505_pt1 | contig 21168 bp, 21 predicted proteins | sample S1TSphgellanicum_3_FD_187693 | JGI IMG/M metagenome (GOLD analysis project Ga0209611, IMG submission 187693) | Host-associated microbial communities from peat moss isolated from Minnesota, USA - S1T2_Fc - Sphagnum magellanicum MG (SPAdes) (version 2) | ecosystem: Host-associated > Plants > Peat...
ACTTTTGAAGGAATGTCATGATGGACCACTTGCGGGCCATGGTGGTGCAAAGCGCACCACAACATTCCTAAAGAAGTCCTACTATTGGCCCAACTTGAAGCTTGATGCGGAAGAGCCAAAATTGGTGGCCAGACTTGAAATTTGGGATTACTAATTTTGGGCTACAAAAAGATAATGGAGCAAACTTATAAAGACTCCTAAATTCAAGGTCAAACTAATCTGATCCTCAAGTCATGTTTCCCACCTTGTCTGAAGACCAAGCTAGGTAAGGAGTTGAAGTAGGTAACCTAGGTGGATAAGTAGGTTGGTAACCTGAAAAATTCAATAGGTAGCTTAGGTGAATATGTAAGTACTAGGTAACCTATGTAGGTAGGTAGTCAAGGGGGCTTGTAAGTTGGTAGGTTTGTAAGTACATAGTTAAGTAAGTAACATAGATAGGTACATAAACATAGATAATTGGGTAGGTAGCTTAGGTAGGTATATTAGGTGGGTAGCTTAAATAGGTATTATATAACCTAGGTGAATAGATAAGTTGGTAGGTTAATAACATAGGTAGGCACATGGGTAAGTGGGTAGGTAGATTAAGTAAGTAGATACATTAAGTAGGTGAGTAATTAGCCTAGAAAGATCCCTATTAAGGTAGGTAGACCCCATAGGTAGGTGCAAGGTCTTGAAGTGCAATTAAAAAAACAAGTCATGGTGAAATTTTGGAGAGGTGATTTTTATCTTTGGGTCTTAGTTTTGGGGTTCAAATTAGTGTTGTTTGGTTATTGATTTCAAAAGGAACTTTCGATTTTGGCTATAAATTTTTTAAAATATTTTTTTTGTTTTTGATGGAACTTTTAGGTTGGTTTTGAATTTTTTTTTTTGGATTTCTAAATTTTTTTATTCAAGTCATTTTCATCTTTAATTTAAAGTTGATCCAATTTAAATTCAAGTTCAGTTTGATTTTCATTACGCACAATGAAACAAATATTTTTAAATATGATATTAATTTATTCAAAATGTGGACACAATTCAAAAAAAGGATTATATAATATTAATTATATACAACTAATCAAATGCAATAACTTGCTTAAATTGTTAGATCAAGCATATACTTTGTTTTAATAAAATTGTACTTATAGACTTAGAAAACTTGAACCTAGGTAAATCTCATAATAATACACTAGTTCAAACTTCAACCTTGTTAAGTTTTGAAACAACCAAATCTTCAAAGCAATGTGAAACATTTGATTCGATCAATAAAGAGAAGTTAGAAAAACATAACAATTGGATTGTATCAAATTGAGGAACCTTATATTTTGTTTTTATACCAATGTTCTGTGGTTTTTAAAAAAAAAAAGAACTTTAAGTTTTAGTTTTGACATTTTAAATTCACTTAGAGTATCTACAAGTGTGATTTTGAACTCAATTCTTTCAATTTAAAAACCTTTCAATTTGATTCTAACATATTTTTACCAAAGTTAAAAACTTTTAGGCTTAGTTCAAAAACAATTTCTTTTTACTCATTGCCCTAGAATTTTAAATGTATAAAATTTCAATAAATTAAAATAGGGGTTTATATAAGTATGAAGTTGAACAATTCATTAAAATTAATATTTAATTATAAAGTTCAGCCTATTTATTGAATTTTTCAAAAAATCAACTTGCTTCTTTAAAAAACTTATCATATGGTTGGTTGGTAGGCCATCTATTTGTCCATTCTACATTGCACATTCTATTTTCATTTTAGTGATGCATTTTCGTTTTTATTTGTTTTAACTTTCGACATATAATTTTTTCATGTGTGAGTGTGGACACAGGTTAAACGCATCTAGCATGCATTTAACACATTGCTTATTTGGAGGTTAGTGGATAATCACACATGACGCCATCAGAGATGTCATGTATACCTTCATTCGAGAGAGTGAACAGGTTGTATGGAGAAAGTGCTGGTACGTTCTTACGTTAGGAATTTCATTATGAATTGATCTTTACATGACCCACAAGAACCAAGTCTTTGTTACTGATGTGGTGGTTACTAATATGACATGGGAGACAATGGTTTTGAATGTCATTTGTCGACTAGCATGTGTAGTTGTGGAACTTAGTGCCATTGCTAAGATCCACATGTATAGAGGACTTGACGAGGGGCACCACTTTATTTTGATGGCCTTGGAGGCGCATGACGTCCTCGGGCATGATATGGATCGTTTCATCAAGGAATGTGTTTGTTTCTTCCATGATAAATGATTGAAAGGTCATTTATCTTTGTCTTTTTGCATTCAATTTTTTAAGCAATGTGTTAATATTGCTTTTCAATGTGCTTCAGCTTCGGCTATAGAGAGGATGGTGTAGTTCTATTGTCTAGTTCTTCTAGTGGTTGCAAGAAAAGAACACACAAATTCATGTTTTTGTCATAAGAACTTAAACTTTCATATTTAACAAATTTGCAAATGAGATACACTTACAACCTTGCATTATATGAGAACCACCTGAGAAAGTTGTATGCTTGATTATGTTAAAACCCAAAAAATATTGTTTACACTTTATATAATTATTCCTTCACACAATTTTGATCATGGAAATAATAGTTTTTTGAAAATTTTAACATTTTTACGAATAATATAAATTAGAGTCAAAGCTGACAAGGTACTAAATTTTGTCACATTTGACAATAACTAAACAGTTTGGAAATGCTAAAAGAAATGCAGGTATGTTGAGATTTCACAAATGTTGCCATTGAGCTATTGGATCAATTCACACGGTTCTTGTTATGGACAAATGGAAAGAGATCAAAGTAAAAACTCCCAACCCTAAATATAAATAATGAAGCACAAACAAAACGTGAGCTGACAAGGGGGGTGGTTCAAGTTTGCAATAGGGTCTTGATAGCATCGTTGAACTTGTCCATTTTACAGAAGGTTCCTCTGTTTGGATTGAAATAAGACTTGCAAACCTCTGCATGGATCACAAGGACCTGTAAAGGCTGCAAATAATCCAATTGCCACCTCCGTCCCTGATCTTTGTTGTTAAATAAATTTCAAAAGGTTGGGTCAAACTGTTTTTCTTGTAATGAAGTGCTTCTCATGTATTCTAGAAGAGTGGAGACTGGATTTCTTCCCTACTACACAATTATTAGTTGGTACGAAGTCAGACTCCTTACTCCTTTGCTCCACTACCAACAAAAGCAGACACCAAAAACTTCACGTTTTCAAAGCAGAAAGAAAATTTCCAGTCATGTCACCCACCTGTTAGTTGAGGTTTTGAGAGTGTTTCTGGCCATGGTATTCAGTACTCATATAGACTACTGGCTCTGAGTTACAGATACACCTGCTACTACCGTTTAACCTGGTTTGGTGCCAAGAAAAAAACTGGTAATTGGTGTAGGTGAAAGGGGATTGGGAGAGCATATCACTCCACAATAATACATACATAAATCAAGCCTGTGAAACTGTAGCAAGTAGAAAAGAATCTATTGGCTAGTTTGACGGTTCTTTTTTTTAGTTTTTTCATTTGGAAGAATTGACAAGTTTTTGTTCTAAAAGAACATTAAACACTTAACACTGAGAAAGCATGTTTTTACCAAAAAATATTTCTCAAAAATAGTAATAGCAAAAATTTGACACAAAAAAAGAGACATTGTTTAATGGGACCAGGGCTGTTCCTTCCAATTATTTTAAGTAAATTGTTTTTGGAGAATTTTTCCAAAAGGGTAGCAAATCTAGTCAAGTTAACACTACAAATACACATTTTTCCAAAAACTTCCTCCATTTTTTGTCCAAAAAAGGACAAAATTTCTCGAAAGAAAATCACTGGAGGGGACCATTTGGAACAACTTCAAAAGTAAGTTAATCCCAAGCAACAATACAGTTATCCTTCAAGTCAGGCGATCAGGGGGCGAGAACGGCCAGTTTCGGCATAATAGGGCATCAAACGCGTAACTGGAAATGAAAATTTTACAAAAAGAAATAACTGGGACCCAAACTAGTTTTTCCACCAATTAATACTTTAAGTCAGAGTCAAATGTCATGGTACAAGAATTTGCTAAAACGTTGGACTCAAATTGACTGCCCTCGCAGGCCTATAAAATCATTTCATTTCGTTCATTTTGCTTCAAACTGCGCGCTCTCCGTCCCTCTCTGTGTCCTCCCTCTCTCTCTCTCTCTATTCACCCACTGCTCAAGAACAAACTCAGTGTTTCCTCGCTGCAAACTCGGTTCTCTTTCAGCTCTCGTCTCATCGGCAGCAGCAGGATCAGCAGCTTGTGGGTGAGTTGCATTTGAGTTGCCAAGCAGCAAACATGGTGCACACAGTGTCGCACACTGAGCTCCTGCAGTGCTCAGCTGATGGCATCTGGGAGGCTTGCAAGCATGCCGATGAGATCTTGCCCGCACTCATGCCCGACTACTTTACAAAGAGCGTTTTTCTGCAAGGACAAGGCGAGCCTGGTAGCATTCGCATCGTTAAGATGGGACCTGGTATGGCCAACTAGTACTGACTGCACTGATACTACTAGTCATCAAAGCTGTGTTCTGGCGGACTGTAATTTCGGACTACCGTAGCAGTCTGATTTCAACGCACCATCGCGCTCCAATAACTCGGATATTCTGTCTGTGTGGGATTGTTTGTTGTTATGATCTGATTTTGAAAGGAGTCGTCAAGAAATTGTAGTTTTGATTACTAGTGGAGTAATGAATGTGGGCCGGGATATAATTCAGCTGTTTTTTGAGAAGAATTTCTTAGTTTGATTTGGTTGAGATGGGTACTACAGCCATTGCTCATGCTGGAGAGGTGAAGGAGCGCATGGACAAGTTTGACGATGCGACCAAGACCCTGGGGTACACCGTGTTGGAGGGCGATTCCCGCTATAGCTCCTTCAGCGCCGAGATGAAATTCCTCCCCGTGGGTGAGACCACCTGTGAGGCAGTCTGGACAGCAACGTACGAGCCTGTCGGAGACATGGGCCCCCCTGAGCACATCAAGCAGATAGTCGTTCTCGTGTTCAAAACTCTTGAGCAAGCTGTTCTTTCAAGGAAGACTCTGTCACACACTGAGGTTCTGGCTGCGTCACCGGATGCAATATGGGAGGCGTGCAAGCACGCTGATGAATTGCTACCCAAAGCAATGCCGGAATTCTTCGCTTCATCCACGTTTCTTCAGGGACATGGTGAACCTGGGAGCATCCGCGTCGTCAAAATGGGCCCAGGTGTGAAAAAATGCCCTCGCAAGCTTCTCACAAGCAGCCTTCTTGCATACTAATTATTCCCGCAGCACAGAGTAACTTGTCATCCAATAATCTCGCAATACTTTCTATGATCAACAGCTCATTAAAGAACGAGCATTCCTGAGTTGCTTGTAGTCTGATAAAATCTGAGTAATTTTAGTATGAAATAACTTGAGCTCAAATTGTGCCGAGGTTGTGGTTTACCAAGTTCATTCCGATATGATTGATGATATGCAGCGGTTCCTCATGCCGGGGAAGTGAAGGAGCGCATGGATTTCTTCGACGACGCAAACAAGGCACTGGGGTACACGGTGCTGGAAGGCGATCCCCGGTACCACTACTTCAGCGCCATCATCAAGTTCGTCCCTGGAGCAGCTGCCGGTACCACTGACGCGAAGTGGACCGCCACTTACGTTCCAGTGGGCGACATGGGACCTCCGGAGCACATCAAGGAGATCGCTATACTGGTATTCAAAGCGCTGGCAGGTGCTGTCAAGGCCAATTAAACTTGCTCCGAATCCTCTACTTATGCGAATTAAACTTAGAGTCTTCGAGGTTCCAACAAAAAACCCTAAAAAAGAAAACAAACATTCGCTTGGAATCCTCTCCTTATATTCACTCGACTATCTATCTATAAAGGAAGGCAGTTTGTTGTGTTTTGTTTGGTTTTTTAGTTATGAGATCCACCGAACCGGGATGCTTCAGATCGCGTTCTTGGTGTCTTTGGAAAGCCCTTACGAGGAGGGGTGCATGGGCTTGGTGTGCAAAATTTTGCAAATCCTACTATTAAGGAAGGTACTTTGTTATGGAGGTATGCCTGAAAGGCCAAAATCTAAGCTTAAATCTTCGAGTGCCACTTGGTACCAAATAATTTTGATTTGTTATGTTTTGTTTGTTTGGTGGATACTGCTGGAAGGGCTTCTTCGATGAGTAAGGTGCATTTGAGGTGATTTTTGCAATTTTTAGATCGGTATGGTTTGAGTTTATCGATTTTGAGTATTTTCATCCCTGACAATTCAATAAACATCAATAAATAAATTATAATGAAGTTGGGGATGTGCCCTTGTTACCAATGGAAATCCCTCAAGACGTGCACTGAGGTGGTCTTGTACTTTGAAGACCTATGGTGTGGGAGTTATTGAATTCTTGTGGTCGAAAATTCAGTAGAACATTTTTGGTTTAAAAATTTATATACCTCAGGAAAAGTACATTACTATATGTGCTCAATCAAACATATGCCACACTAGTAATTTATATCTGCAGATTATTGTTTCAAGCAAGCTGGCAACAAACCCACAAGTTGTAGCGAGGTTGTCAAAACCCACAAAATGTAACACCGTTGTCAAAAGGGTGTTATAACATTTTTTACAACGGGTGTTGTAACATTTTTTTGTTGGTGAGATGAAATGAATATCTGACCTTTTCTTCAAAATATTGGGAATATGTACACTTTTTAGGTGGAACTATTTAGGTTTTCATTAATTTCAATTAATTAAACAATTTTATTCAAGATGTTACACTTTCTATTTGGGATTCTGTCTGGTTTTCTGTCCAAATAGGGTTTCATGCATGTCATCATCTAGTTCTCCTTGAGTGTTGTCAAATGTTGGTCTTGCACACATACGGAAAAGAACATCTTTTTCCAAAAACTTTGGACGAGGGTTTACTTGAGTATCTAACTAGTCCTGGATGGCATGTTGTCACCTTGCTTCTCATGTGTGCCTCTGTGGGCAGTGAAGATCTCATAAACTCACCAATAAAAAATTGCCTCCTACATAAGATTGACTCTGTTCTTACTGGAAATGAAGATGGTCAATAAAATTCTGAATAAGTTCCTTGCAAATTGAATGTGAATTGAACCTGGTTATGGGGTCACTCAATGATGGTTATGTGATGGGTAGGGTAGTGCCTGAGGAGCAGGTTGTTCCCAAAATATTTGCCCACCCAAGTGGATCTGAGGGGCTCATATTAGTCTCCTGAACAAGGCATTAACCCCCTCTCCAAGGCGATACCCAACAAAAAGCATAAGTAAAAACAAATTTTATTTATTTTCCCATGGAAGAAATTTTTTGAAAGCAAAATGCCCATTAGAGCAGCCATTTTTGCTTTGCAAAAAGCCCCCCCCCCCCCCCTTTTGTCAAATAGAAATCCTACTGGATAAGGAGCCCTTCAGATACACTAGACATTTTCTGCCAGTCCTTCATGCCTATGGATACCACATAAAGTCCTTCACTATAGCATATCCAATAGACTTTATCATGTTCACACCAATTCTAGTAAGGTATTAGGCTTTTGAAAAAAACAATCACCTAGTGTCCTAAGTGCCAATTCTAACAAACTTAAGGCTAGTCAGTTCTCAAAAACGGTTTTCACAATTGATTATGAAAAGTTTAATTATTTTTAATAATTTAATTATAATTAAGACTAACCAATCAGCAACAAGAGAAGAGTCAAGCAACACAGCAACATGAGTTATCCATGTAGGATGTCAATTCGAATATCACTGGTTTTCCTAGTGAAAATTGACTTGAACTCCCAACTGGTTCTCATTTCATTTATGATGCTTGCCATACACTTATTTAATCACGAAAATTGTTAGGTTCCCTTGTGAATCTCCCAAAAAATAAAAACCTCATACTGTGGTTCTTATTAAATTTTTGTAGTCAATTTCTTGGATTGTTAATTTCCAAGCAATAAAAAATTCTTCATTGCATATCAGACAAAAGTGTGTGATTTTACAAATATAATGTTGAAGTGAAGAAACCAATGTTAGACTATTATAATAGATCGGCCCATCATCAATCATCTACTTATGATCAAACACTTATTTATATTTTCATTATGTGCTTCATTTTGAAAGATTCAAAATGTTTTGGGAATGCTATCTCTAGTTCTAGAAATCATCTTTGAATTGCAAAGGAAAAGGAGTAATGAAAAACTAACAAGAAGAAAACTAAGCTTTTTTCAACTTACCCAATGTGTTTTGTTTTTTTCTTCTTTTTAGACCCCTCTTACTTTCAAACCTCATAACTTTTTTATTCATTTTAAACGATTTAAAGTGTTATAGGAGTGCCACCTAAAGTTCTACAAATCATCTTGGAACTCCAATAGCAACAGATCAACGTAAAAGGAATTTTTTGCATATTCATGAATCGACTTTGGTAATGTTTGGTGGTTTGTTTTTTTGAGTTCTTGACCCCCTTTACTTTGGGGGGCCATAACTTTCTCATTTTTCATCCATTTTCAACAATTGTTAGTGTATCAAATGCACCAAGAGGAGGGGTTCAAGTTTTGTTTAGACATTAGAAACAATGGAACCCTCCCTTTGGATTTGACATATCCTAAACACTTAAATGTTCAATATTCAGCCAATTTACCTTATTATAATTTACACATACTACACTAATAATAATGGAAATGTTCATGTGTAAATTAGTACTTGGAGGATTTATGTTTATATATCACCAAAGAATGTCACACTTGAATTTCATCAAAAATATTTGGTTTAAAATATTAATCTTTCAATATTGTAGGAGGGTTATGTTTTCAAACAAGTAAGAGTTTTGTAACAAGGTAACATCTAATAGGGTCAATAAGACCATGGAACACCATGTTTTCCTTGCCTTTATTGAAACCATCAAAATTATTGTTTCATTCGATTTGTGAATGTCTTGAAAAGGATTTGACACATTTGATTTGGTTGTCATTTATAAAAGGTGTCGCAACCCTATTATTAGGCTCGCGACCAAGGCAAGGGCTTGCAAGGGTGAAAGCCAAAAGGGAAGCCCGGGAATCACATCTCATGCTCCTAGGAGTGTAGGAGAATGTGAGGGAATGAACCCTCACACTCCAAAGTGAACTCCCATTTTAGGAGTTAAAGTCCTTATGGACTTTCAAATTTTCAAAACAAGATTTCAAGGGTCAAAACCCATTGGATTAAGGAGTTATTTGTATCATCCGAAAGTTCTTGGAACTTAGATGTCTAAAATGGGCTCGCATGACCCATTTGTACATTTAAAACACGTTATGGCCAAAAGAAGGGTTAGAAGTCAAATTGGCAATTTGACTTCTGACCACTAAAAATCACCCTGATTTCCTTGCGTGCAAATCACGTGTCACATACCATTGGAAAGCTCTCAATTAGGGCTACAACTTTGCTTTAAACCTCATCTTAATCGAAGGTCTGCAAACAAAATTATGGGCCCCAAAAGTCATGGGAGTCGCAACTTTGGGAATTTCGAAACTCCCACTTGGGAATCCCGAGATAAAATGACATTTGGGTGTTAGTCCCATGACCAGGCACAAAGTATACTATAAGGGGGAAAGTGGTGGTTTCCCCCAAGTCCAAGTTGTGGAGAGTCTCGTGAGTCCATGTTTGCCCGTAGTTTGTCCGTGCATCAAAGTGCTTTAACTATGCATTAACCAACTTGTTGTTTGGTTTGTGCAAGTCTATGTGATTGAATTGCTTGTTAATCTTCTTAGTCCCATTTTGAAATTCAAGCATGCCTCTCTACCCCTGAAATGCTGCGAACCAAGGAATGCATCCCAATTCCTTATCCTTCCGTTATCTTCACATTTAGACTCGGAGTTGAGTCCATCAAAGAGCTTGGGGGTGCGTCAAAATTATTGTTTCATTCAATTTGTGAATGTCATGAAAACGATTTGACACATTTGATTTGGTGGTCAATTATAAGAGGTGGGTTCCTTGTCACATTATTATTAAGATCTTTAAGTTCATGAGACATCAAAAGTTGTCATGGGTATGCAACTAAAAGATTCATTTCCCCCTTTCACTTGTTTAACAAGATTATGTCCTACATGAAGGATGAAGGTGCCAACTTGAAGAATTTCACAAATGCCATAACAAGCATTGTGTTATGTGTTCCTACATGAATGTAACTTCAAAAGAGGAAACTACCATGGGGCTTTTTAGAATTAAATTGTCACTTAAAGAGGGGTTGCTTGCCAAGTGAAAATTTCAATTTCTTGAGTTGGCAAATTGTTGGATTTCTTATGTAACAAATGTTGGGTTATTGGTTTGTAGATTGAAATTAAAAGAATTTTTTAAATGGCCAGGGTCAACACATGTTTGCATAATTTTGGCTAGGTATTGAAAATTGGGAAATGTTGATTCTAATAATGAAAAATTAGCCAAATGATCATAAGTCGAATTGTTCATATGGGTGTAAATCCATTGATGAATACCATGCCAATGTAGATGGGGCGGTTTTAGAGAGTTCATTGAAGATTCATCCTAGGGGGACATGAAGGTGTTATTACATTGAGTATGTCAAACAACATGTTGTTTGAGGGATCATAAGTCAAGGAGCTTTTTTTTCCCACCCAATTATTGTTTAATTTTCAAATATGCACATATTTAGGGAATTGTAAATTTAATTATAATTTCTTAGATGCATCAAATTTTACTATCCTATATTTATTTTTATTTTTAAATTTATCACTTGATTGAAAAAAAGGAACACATGATGGCCTTCAAGTTTCAAGGGTTTAAAACATGCAATGAAAGGCATACAACATTCAAAGGAATATAACCATTATCCCCCTTGGATGTATAAAATATAATTCTTGGAAAAAAATTAGCATAAATATATAATGTTTTGAAGGGCATAAGCATGGTAAGGTATGCAAATTGGAGTCAATTGATGTTTTTTGGAAAGTATCCCTTAAGTATACACATTATTTAAATCAATGATCAACTATAAGAAATTCTTTGGTTTCATTGGCTTCATTAGAAAACCAAATTTTTTAATATGCAACTTAAATATTTTAAAAATATCTTTTTGAATGTTAATGTTAAAGACTCATGTTTGGGCGATGTTGAATCATTAGCCATTTTAATTCAATTAATCAAATAAAAGCATTATAGACAAATGATAAACATACAATTTTTTATTTTTATTTTTAAAGTCATTCTTGTACTTGCCATAATGAAAATTTCTACCTTTCATAATGCATGTGAGATAGAATAAATTGATTTGAAACATAAAATTATTATATCTACACTTCTTAATAATAGTTCATTTATTAACCTATTAACAGTTAATACCCAAAAAAATAAATTATACTATATATATATATATCCCTAATACCAAGGATTAATGCATACATTATATTAATTATGAATTGATTTATATAAGAAACATAATCATACAATATAGTTAATTAAAGGGTGTATTCATGATCAATGTGGTACCAAAAAGGAATGACCTATTTTTAAAGGATTGCAAAGGAAAATTTTGGATTTTTGTTTATCTTACATTATTATAGTTGTAATGGATTGTTGTATGCTAATAGATAAAATGATGTATTGTTAAATTAATAAAAATAATTAGGACATTATGTAAATGTTATTTAAAGTTTTAAAAACTAACTATATGAAATGTTTAAACTTCATTTAAATTTTAAAAGTAATAAAATGGAATGCATAAAATCATACAATTGATTTCAAATGGTTTTTACAACAAAAGCATGTGTCCCCTTCTATGAAAGGACATGTTCATCCGGTGGACTTGATGAAAAACCAAATAATAAAAACATTTGAAAGTTTTGAAATTTTGATGTAAAGGATTGCAAGCCAAAGGATTTATTTTTTTAACCATTTCAATTTGGCAAAAACATTATGTTCAATGAGTTCAAAATGTTTAACTTTAGGTGTAGGTGACATGTGCAGGAATTAATCTTGCCAAAAGAACATGTTTGGTTGTCCAATAAAACATTTTGAAATTTTCTAGGTTTTTTTGCATTTTTGGCTATAAACCAAAATATTGATACAAAATTATGTATGCATGTGATAAATCACAAACATCACATGAATTATCTAAAATTGGACTATTCAATTTTTTTCACTCAAACATTTTTCGAATAAATATTATTTGAAAAGAGTAGCCCTACAAAAGTCTTGAATTCCTTTTCCATTTTTTTGGAATCCCAACCTTGAATAGGCCCTAAATTATAAAATTTATTTAACAACCAATATGAAGTACCCTATATTTTTACTTGAATATTTTCAAGAAGAATGTCCACCATGAAATTGGTTTGATTTGCTAAAAGATCTCAAATGAAATTTTGATACATTTTATAGTAACAAAAAGGAAATTACATTCAGCTCTATTTGTTGTTGGCCTTCTATGTTGTTTGATTAGTTTGCATGATTAATACTTGACGCCATTCCTTGTTTGCCTTGATAAACGGTTTGTACTATAATTTGAAGGTAATGTATTATATGTGGGTAGTTAGGTTCATAAACATGTGGAACAAAATGCATCAATGAACAAATTTCAATTTTTCAAAGCTTCATAGTTGGTACTATGATATGTTTTCCTTCAAGCTTATGATATGTTGTTATTATGTTGCTTTCACATTACAACTTTTTTTTCCTACTCCCACTTTAAAAGCAAGTGGCCTTGTGCTAATTCATGTTTGTTTTTGAATGTATGTGTTGTTTTTTCTTTTATTGTGTGCATTGAATTATGTTACGTCTATTGACATATGCTCTACATGTTCTTTTGTGATTTCTCTACTATATGCCATTTGTACTTTGGGATATAGGAAGGTGGAAACGAGTCATCACATTTGGTTGTTTGAGTGAAAGTCAATGAAAGTGTTTGAATTATTATGCTTGTCAATTGCAACTATTTGAATGAAATTAAATGTCATTATTTGAATCCATCGTTGAATGAAGTTGAATGTAATGTATATCCATTGAGTGAAATTGATATGTTGCATAACCTCCAATTTTGGCTATTCAAAAATATTTAGAATCAAAGAGCCTATGGTTTTCTCAAAAATCCTTAAGGAACCAAGTCTATTTTCACAAAACAAAGAACAAATAACATTTCCAAGTTTTATAAAAGCTTATTTGACTATTTCTTAGATTTTATGAGATTTGTCATTATAGATCAAAATTAGTTTTCAGATTTTGGGTAATTGTGGTTGTATATTTTGAAAACCATCAATAACCACATCCCATTTGATATTTAACCACTCAACATTAGTTAAACTCATTTGGTTGTTGACAATTCTAGAGGAGATTTGAAAATTATGACCTTGCAATTTACAAAAGTGAATGGGGACTTCTTTTTGTGCTTGGTTTAATATCCATTGTCTCCATTAACCTACAAGTTTAGTTAGTCCCTAAAAAGGGGTAGGTATGGAGTTAACAACCTAGTCTTCTAGAAAGGGTAGTTAGCAAACTAGCTATCACATTAATAGGAGTTAATTTGAGGCAAATTTGGAGGGAAGGGAATCAATTTTCTTTTAGGGAAAGAAATCAGAGATAAGGAAGGATTCAAGAAGGATTCAAGTAAAGGATGTGGCCCTTTTTTATGTTTTCTCTCTACATAGACTTATTGCTTTATTTTTATGTTCTATCCCATCCTTTCCCTCTCTCCTTTCTCCTTTTTGAACTTTTCTCCTCATTCTTCTCCTTGTAATATATTGCCACAAAGAGCACAATATCTTGTATTTCTTTCGGCCATGAAAGCATAATGAAAAAAATGGGGTTTTACAAGGATTTTTAAATACAAGGCTTGGGCATACATGCATGTGTTAGTAAAGTAAAAGCACAGAAAGAAATTGCCACCATGGGGATAGTTAGGAGGAGGCCAACAAGAGGATATTAGACCACATGTACCATTAGATATTTTTCTTGGTTTTTTTTGGTTTTCTTTTAGGATTCCTTTCCCATGTGACAACATCAAGGTAATAATTATATAGTAGTGAAAATTAGAACCACTAATACCATTCTTTTTTTCTTTTTACTTATTTTTGTTGATTGTTGTTATATTATTTTATTCTAAAAGGGAATTTTGCTTTAAAACAAAATTACTGACATTAGGATTTATTATACTCTTTGAAGAATTATATTATACATGTATTTTATTATAGTTGTAAAACAATTTTACTAGTTTAATTGTATTTTTTCTTCATTTTATTAACACCCTCAACATTCCTATAAGGTGGGAAGGTAATTTTTGGACCTCTTGTTTGAGCCTATTTACATAGACTCCTCATGCTAAACAAGTTGTCATAACTTTGGACAACTAGTTTTAACATACTCATGTTATTGTAACTATGTTGACTATTATGACATTAACATGTTCACGGTTTCTTTCCTAATGGAATGTCATTGAAATTTACTATGAGAAATCATGTCTTTTGTAGCTTGGTCTATGTAACTAAAAAATGTCCTTTGCAACTAATTCTAGTTACAAATGAAACTTTTTAGTTCCATAAGACAAGTTGCAAATAACATGATTTCTCATAGTGATTGGAGCCTTGTTGTTTGGTGTGGATATGCACTTTTCATTTCAAAGTTGCAAATTAGATGAAAATATGTAGATTATTGTCATTAGGAACATTAAAAACATTTCATATTTAAAAAAATGTTAAGAAGCTAAAATCAACATTCCACTACTAATAAACATGGATTCAATTCATTAACCCATTTCATTAGGAGGCTTTAAAAGTGAAATGGATTCATTAATTGGTGTTTTTCTCTAGTGCAGTTTCCATTGTGAGTTAAATTATTTACACTTAATTCATTAAATTTCATTCTTTTGTTATTCAAATAATTCATGAATTAATAAAAATACATATTAATAGAAAATATATTTATTTTATTTTATTAATTATTAATTTATTAAGAGATTTGGTACACATACCACTTTAAAATATGTTATATTTTGTATTAAGTTTATTTTCATAAATGAAAATACCTTTCCAAAAATTTAACTGAAAATATTATTCAAAATATAATTTAATACAATTTACAATACCAAAAATATTATATGTGTGTAAACTAATAATTAATTTTTTTACATATAATGTTAGTACTTTACATAATGTTAAAATTATATGATAAAATAATTTATCACTAAATCAAAATAATTCAATCCACTATACATTTGTGTGTTATATAAATTATTTTAAATGTACAGTAAAATAAATATTTTAATTTACGAATTTATAATTTATGGATTTATTAAATACTTATGTTTATTTATCTATCAAAATGTTTAGTCATGAAATTTGAGAAAAAATATATAATTTCTATTAAACACCATTTAAAAAATATCATTGCCAAAACATCATTGTTAAATGTATTTAATTACAAGATTCCAATGCATTTTTGGTCAAATATTTTTTTAATTAAAAAATACATTAAAGATGTGTACATGTAAAATGAAGTTAAAATTTTTCATTTGAACATAGTACATGGAAATGATTATAATAATTAAAATTTTCTTTTGCAAAAACATTTGAAAGAATCAACATACTAAAGACAATCATCATCACATTTATTTCATATCAAATGAAGTGGTTGAATACCAATGACAACAGGTTCTCACCTTGAAATCTATGGTCCAAACTTTGGTAAGACCTTTGGTGAATAGTGTAGGATGACCATGTGCATAGTTAGTATTTTATTAATAATATAAATTTTGAATTAATATTAAAGAATATATTAAAATTTTGAAAAAATAATTTGATTTAAATAATAAATGTATGTGATATTTTTTTAATTTGATTAATTCTTAGGGAAGTCATTTATCCATATCAACACATCACCAATCACTAGGACGTATGAATTCACTAGATTTAATGTTAAGGAATTGATGATAATTTCATCAAAATGATTAATGAAACTCCTAGTGAATTAAAGACACATTCAAATGGGACTGTTGTGTGTTTGGGGCCATCTGGAAGCCCAATTTGTACATGGCCAAACTGGTTAGAGGAGCTTTTGCATAAGAGGACACTTTGAACGGTTTGTAGTATGATTTTGTGCTAGTACATTATGGAGGAGTGTCAAGGTTGACCCAGCTCCATACTCTTTTGAACACTCTGCTTCATGGGTCAGACTTGTGACTTAATGACCACCGTCTCCACACCTTCGGTTCAGCACCCACTACTCACATGCAAGAAACAAACCCCAAAAGTGGCACTCTACAACACAAGTATTCAAAGCACATAAAACATGCTCGTAAGACCAAGTCAATTTGCCTATCCTGATCAAGAGAGAGAGAGAGGATAATTGCCTATCTATTTGCCCAAATAAGAGCCTCATCACCTAAAGGATATTGCAATACCTTTATTATTTCAACAACAATTGTTGAATAATTATTTAAATTTGATATCTTAATTTTGACACTTGATTTTTTTAGTTTTGAAATTTTTGACAAATAATGATTATAGAAAATAATAAATAGGGTTTTGTTAATGTTATGGAACAATATTAATGTGTCTAGACTGCCTCAGTTTTAAGCCATTGTTGGCAGTTGAATTTTTAAATTTATTAAAATTTTAGCACAAATAATTAATTACTTTCTAATTTTCAAAAGTTTGACAAAACGAAAAATAACTTAATTTACACCAACTATGGTACCACATCCTGTCATGGGGAGCTGGCTAACTCACTACGGTTTCTCAACTGGTTAACACTCGACACCTAAGGCTATAAACTTTACTATTAGTTGGTGAAACCCTTGTGCTGTTCAAATTGAAACCCGAACTAAAATAAAGTTTCAACCTTCACAACTAAAATCAAATTTCGCCCTCCAAATCAAAATTTGCCCTCCCTAACTGATTACCCTCCACATCAAAAATCAATATTCACCCACCATAACTAAAATCAGTTTTTACCATCAAACTATTGACAAAGTTAATCAAATTTACTCTAGAAAATCACAAAATTTCCAAAGTTTCACCAAATTTTGGTTTGAAAAAATCAATGCTCCTAAGCAATTCAGAAATTTGGACCTTAGATAGACAATTTGGGAAAGTGGGGCCATGTTCAACAACCCAACCCAAGTTGCGACCACAATAATTATGGATGGTGTTAAAAATTTCAACTTGACATTAGAGTCAAGGTCATGCCACAAAAAATAATGGCAAAAAATTGCGCTCTACATTTGAGCATTTGTGGCCCTATAAAAACTCTTTGTTCCGCCCTTTTTCCTTCAAACTGCTCTCTTCTCCTTCTCTCACCCTCACCCACTGTGGTGTAAAATCTCTAGTCTCTCTCGCTTCACTCTAAACTTAGTTCTCTCTTTTTGGAGCTCTCTTCTCAGCAGGCAGCATCTCAGCTTCTACAACTGCAGTGTATTTATTGTAAGCAGCAGACATGGTGCACACACTGTCGCACACTGAGCCTCTGCAGTGCTCCGCCGATGGCATCTGGGAGGCTTGCAAGCACGCCGATGAGATCCTGCCTGCGCTCCTGCCCGACTATTTCACTAAGAGTGTTTTCCTTCAAGGACATGGCGAGCCTGGTAGCATTCGCGTAATCAAGACGGGGCCTGGTATGACAGCACTTGGGTGGACTCGTTATTAATCCTCCTCTCTTACAAAAATTGTTCTTGCGGTTTACTATTTGCAATCGGGATTTTACAGTAAGCTTGATTTGGACGGAACAGGCAGCCGGATCGGCTGGTCTTATTGATTCTTTGCGGGATTCTGTGTAATGGCTGGAAATGGAGTTTCGTGAAATATTTTGAAAGGAATTTATTGTCGTCATTGAGCTATAATATTCAACTAATTAGCGGAGTAATGAATTTTGGTAGAGAGATTAATGACTGATCGTTTTATATTGAGTGAGGATTTGATAGATCTGTTGGTGATAGAATTGGTTGAAATGGGTCACTGCAGCCATTGCTCACGCTGGAGAAGTGAAGGAGCGCCTGGACAAGTTTGACGATGCGACCAAGACCCTGGGGTACACCGTGTTGGAAGGCGATCCCCGCTACAGCTCCTTCAGCGCTGAGATAAAATTCGTCTCCGTGGGTGAGACCAGCTCCGAGGCAATCTGGACCGCAACGTACGAGCCTATCGGAGACGTGGGCCCCCCTGAGCACATCAAGCAGATAGTCGTTCTCGTGTACAAAACTCTGGAACGCGCGGTGTTGGCGAGGAAGACTCTGTCGCACACTGAGGTTTTGGATGCCTCACCCGACGCAATATGGGAGGCGGGCAAGCACGCTGACGAATTGCTACCCAAGGCGATACCGGAATTCTTCGCTTCATTCACGTTTCTCCAAGGACATGGTGAACCTGGGAGCATCCGTGTGATCAAATTGGGCCCAGGTATGAAAAAATGCCGTCGCAATCTTGTCACAAGCAGCCTTCTTACACACTAATTATTCAAGAAACACAGAGTTGTCATCTAATAATCTCGCCATACTTCCTGTGATCGACAGCTCAAAGAATAAGAACTCCTGCTGCTCTTAGTCTGATCAATCTGAGTAGTCTTAGTATGAATTAAATTGTCCCTGAGCTTGTGAATATTTTACCAAGTTCGTTGCGATGTGATTAATGATGTGCAGCGGTTCCTCATGGCGGGGAAATAAAGGAGCGCGTGGATTTCTTCGACGACGCAAACAAGGCAGTGGGGTACACGGTGCTGGAAGGCGATCCCCGGTACCACTACTTCAGCGTCGTCGAGAAGTTCGTCCCTGGAGCAGCTGCGGGCACCACGGACGCGATCTGGACCGCCACTTACGTTCCAGTGGGCGACATGGGACCTCCGGAGAACATCAAGGAAATTACCATTCTGGCGTTCAAGGCGCTGGCAGGTGCTGCCAAGGCTAATTAATCTCACTCGGAATCGTCTGTTTATGCCAATTGAGCTTGCGCGGAATCGTCTCCGACCGGATATCTCTGTAGTTCCGAGAGTGAGTTTTTTGGCTACCTAATTATAAATGGGATGAATGTCAATATTGGCAGATTGGATGTTATTATTTTGTCACTTGATTATAAATGGGATGAATGTCAATATTGGCAGATCGGATGTTATTATTTTGTCACTTGATTATAAATGGGATGAATGTGCATGTTGCATTTCTTTTGCAGTTTGGAGGGTATTATTTTGCCACCTAATTATAAATGGGATGATTGTGAATATTGAATAACTTTGCAAATTAGTGGCATTTTTTTCAGGTTTCTGCTGCAATGTTAATAGTGAGCATTTCAAGAGGGGTTTAGGCCCTAGCTTGATTATAAGAGGGTTTTATTGGCTTTATCCATAGGGGAGAGACCATTCATCTATTCAAGATTTTGTGGAGAAAGTTTTGGCTTGCTCCTAAATCAATCTAAATCTGTTATGTGGTGATAAGCTTTTATGTTTTGATGTATGTAAAGTTTCTTGTTTGGTTTGATGTAACCTTAAGTACGAAGGGTTGGAATGAGCTTGTTTGTTCTAATAGCAACCAACAATAAAAATCTAGATAGCTCAAGGTTGCAAGCATTTGAGGAAAAAGATGACGAGATGATGAGAAATTGATGAGAAAAAACTTTGCTACTCTAAATTCCAATCCCCATTTAAGCCCATCGTATTCTTTCACTTTGCAACAGTATGGAACTTTTCATGTCAATTGCACATGTCCTTAATGTGACAAATTTAAGCCATTATTTAGGACTAACACTTCATCTGCAAAATAATTAAGGTTTCGTGCACATGACATGTCACCTGCCATGCTCTAGGCATAATAATCATGAGGTTGATAAAATTAGAGTTGCCTATATTCAAGCCTAAATGTCATAGGTGTGATTTTTTGCAAAATGTAGATGACCCAAACAATGAGCTTAAATAAATTGGACTCATTTCAAGTTCATTGTTCAATCCTTGCACCATGTCTATGAGCTAGGGATAAAAAGCTTTGCAAAATAGAGGAAGCTTATGCCATTATTAACAAGTTACTTAAAATTGTCTCCACTTACAACTATTACTATGGAAGGCAATTTTTTGGGGGGGCAATTTTGTATTTTTGAAAAATCATAAGAGGAGCACAATAAATTGGAATATTAATTTAATTTAATAATAATTATTATTATTTATAAAGTTTCATTGTTCAAAACTTAATGCAAATTGATGATATTTCAAGAGTCCTTTTGTATGTTCAAAATAACTATGGTTTTTTTTTTAAACATCTTTTTTTCTTATCAAATGTGCACCATTCCTTCTCAAAATTGGAGAGGATATTAACATCCAAGATTATTATTTAAAAAAACCATTTGAAATTGATAAAATTCATTATTAAATGCATTTGAACATGTTTGTTTCAAATGTGATTTTGAGCTTGAAAATCATGAATTTTGAAAATGTGTTTTTTACAAAGTTATTCATGATTGTGTTATGTAAAATGTGAATGCATTATATATAAATGATATAGACCAATAGATAGTTTAAAATAAATATATTTGAAACATAGCTATAAATTGGGTATGAAAAATGCAAAATTTTAAAAAATCAATTAACACATGAATGTCATGTATCAAATGTAGTCCTTGCAAAGGACTAAATTAACATTCGCGCCCTTAGTTCTTTTTACTATGTTTGTACCTTATTACTTTGCCAAATGTTTCCATGAACTTCTTCTTTGTGACATCATGACCAACCGTGAGTTTATGAGGATTGGTCCTTCTCCCATTCAACCTTATCTTCACAAAATATGAAAATCCTTTTGTGGAGGGGTTTATATAACTTCTCTATTCTTGACTCAAGTTTTGAAAGGGTGTCTTTGCTTTTGTTCTTTGACTTTTCAAGGTTAATTTCTATTCTTTAGTACTCTCCAAACCCTCCTCTTCATAATGATCATGAATACTTCTTGACCTCATGCTTGGGTTTGGAGAAAAAACAAATTTGAAAAAAAGTTACAAAAGGAGGAACTTGAAGTTGTTGCTACTACAAAGACAAGAACAAAGCTCAAGGTTGTTGTAACTTGGAATAACATGAGGAATGAAGAACACATGGATGTTTAAAGTTGTATGAACTAAAATTGTATTATATTTACACACAACCAACATGCATGCATTTCTATATATATATATATATATATATATATGTGCGCATGTGTGTGTGTTATAGAATGTCAAAAATTGTAAAACAAAATTATTTATTTGTCATATATTAAAAGATAGAAGCAAATGAACTATTGGATTTT
>Ga0209611_10005506_pt1 | contig 21167 bp, 20 predicted proteins | sample S1TSphgellanicum_3_FD_187693 | JGI IMG/M metagenome (GOLD analysis project Ga0209611, IMG submission 187693) | Host-associated microbial communities from peat moss isolated from Minnesota, USA - S1T2_Fc - Sphagnum magellanicum MG (SPAdes) (version 2) | ecosystem: Host-associated > Plants > Peat...
AACGCCCCGGCGCTCGGGATCGATCAGGAACACGCGGTCGTCGTCGCGCGCCTCCGCCATGGGAAACACGCCGCGACGATAGCAGGTGACGAGGTCGTCGGCCGTGAAGCCTGTCATTCCTCCGCCGCTCCTGACAGATAACCCCTTAAGACTGGATCACCCCTGATTCACGATCAAACCTAGCGCACCGTCACGCTTGGCGCGCGATCCACTGCTCAAGCCAATGTATATGGTAGTCGCCGCCGATGATATCGGGCTCGACCAGCAGCTCCTGAAACAGCGGTATCGTCGTTTCGATCCCGCCGACCACCATTTCGCCAAGCGACCTGTACATACGCGAGATGGCCTCGTCCCGGTCTCGACCGTGGACGATCAGCTTGCCGATCAGACTATCGTAATAGGGCGGGATCGAATAGCCGGCGTAGATCGCCGAATCGAGCCGCACGCCTAGGCCGCCGGGGGCGTGGAAATCGGTCACCATGCCTGGGGACGGGGTGAAGGTCCGCGCATTTTCGGCGTTGATGCGGCACTCAATCGAATGCCCTTCAAAGGCGATGTCGGCCTGTTTGAACGACAGCGGCAGGCCCGCGGCGATGCGAATCTGTTCACGCACCAGATCTATGCCCGTGACGGCTTCGGTCACGGGATGCTCCACCTGAAGCCGGGTGTTCATTTCGATGAAGAAGAACTCGCCGTCCTCGTACAGGAATTCGATGGTGCCCACGCCCAGATAGCCGATGCGGCGGATGGCCTCGACCACCACCTCGCCGATCTTGGCCCGTTCTGCGGGGCGTATCGCGGGGGAGGGGGCTTCTTCCAGCACCTTCTGATGGCGGCGCTGGAGCGAGCAGTCGCGTTCGCCCAGATGGCAAACATTGCCAAAGCTGTCGGCGATCACCTGAATTTCGATATGGCGCGGCCGCTGGAGGTAGCGCTCCATATAGACTGTGCCGTCGCCAAAGGCTGCAGCGGCTTCGGCCTGGGCGGTGGCGACAGCTTCGGCGAGACCATCGGCGTCCTTGGCGACCTTCATGCCGCGCCCGCCGCCGCCGGCGGCCGCCTTGATCAAGACAGGGAAGCCGATCTTTTCGGCTGCGGCCATGGCTTCTTCAATCGAGGAAACGCCGCCGTCAGACCCCGGAACCACGGGGATGCCCGCTTCCTTGACTGTCTGCTTGGCGCTGATCTTGTCGCCCATGATCCGGATATGCTCCGGCTTCGGCCCGATGAAGGTATAGCCGTGGGCGCCGACGATCTCGGCGAACCGGGCGTTTTCCGATAAAAAGCCATAGCCGGGGTGGACGGCCTGGGCGCCCGTGATCTCGCAGGCGGCGATGATGGCGGGGATGTTCAGATAGCTCTTGGCCGCCGAGGCGGGGCCGATGCAGACGCTTTCGTCGGCCAGCCGCACATGCATGGCGGCCGCGTCGGCTTCGGAATGCACAGCGACCGTCGCGATGCCCATCTCCTTGCAGGCGCGATGGATGCGAAGCGCGATCTCGCCCCGGTTGGCGATCAGGATTTTTTCGAACATCGGCTTACTCGATGACGACGAGGGGTTCGCCGTATTCCACCGGCTGACCGTCTTCAATCAGGATGGCCGTGACGATCCCCCCCTTGGGCGCTGGGATCGGGTTCATCGTCTTCATCGCCTCGACGATCAGCAGCGTCTGGCCCACATCGACGCGATCACCGACGTGGATGAAGCTCTTCGCGCCGGGCTGGGGCTGCATATAGATCGTGCCGACCATGGGCGATTTGACGATGTCGCCTTTGGGGCCCTGGGCCGCGGGCGCTGCGGCCTCGACGCTTGGGGCTGGCGCGGCGGCCGGAGCTGCCGCGACCGCTGCGGGGACCACCTGCGCGGCTACGGGCGCCGCGGCCACTGTGATCTCGCGGGCGACGCGGATCTTCAAGTCTCCACGCTCGACCTCGATGGTGGTCAGGCCGGTGTCCTTAAGGATGTCGGCGAGCCTGCGAACGAGGCGCGTGTCTATGGCCTCCGACGCTGGCTTCACTCGGTCTGGCGCGCGCTCGGGCGTCGGGTCTAAGAGGGATTCGGATTCTGCCATTTGGGTCTGATCTAAAGCATAAATAAGGTTGCGAGCCGGTCAGGCTGCGGGAGCGGATGAGGTCGTGGCCAAGCGGGCGGCCGCCTCGATGGCCAGTTCATAGCTGGCTGGCCCGAAGCCCGCCACTACCCCTCGCGCGACAAGCGAAACGTAGCTCTTGTGGCGAAATGTCTCCCGGGCCGCGGGATTGGACAGGTGACACTCCACGATCGGCGCCTCCAGACTCTTTAACGAGTCAAACAGGGCGATAGATGTGTGGCCATAGGCCGCCGGGTTCAAAACAAGCGCGCTGGCGCTGGTGCGCGCCTCTTGCACCCAATCGATCAGTTGGCCCTCGTGATTGGACTGGCGGAACACGATTTCGAAGCCTAAGGACGCGGCGCGCGCCTCGCACAGCGCCTTCACCTGATCGAGCGTCGTGGTTCCATAGATGTGCGGCTCCCGCACGCCCAAAAGGTTGAGGTTGGGTCCGTTCAGCACATAAATCGGCTTTGGCATCGGTTTTGGCGTCGCCCCCTTATCGTCGGCATCAGGGGCCGCAATTGGGAGCCGGACTTGTATCGTCGAGATCGAGCCGTCACAAGCGGGGGGATTTTCGAAGGGCCAGTCCCTATCTGGAACCAAGCGTTTTCGGAGGAAGCCTTTGGGCGTTCGATTGACCATTAACGGGGAGTCCCGCGAGATCACGTCAGCGACGGTGGCGCGGATGGTGGGCGAGCTCGGCCTCGATCCCCGTAAGGTCGCGGTCGAGCGCAACCTTGAAATCGTGCCGAAATCGCAGTTTGAGGCGACCGTTCTGGACGACGGCGACCGGATCGAAATCGTCCATTTCATCGGCGGAGGCTGATCGTGAACGCGCCCGTTCAAACCCTGAGCACCCAAGACGACGCCTGGACCGTGGCCGGTCGCACCTTCCGCTCGCGCCTGATCGTGGGCACCGGCAAGTACAAGGACTACGCCCTGAACGCGGCGGCGGCCGAGGCTGCAGGCGCGGAAATCGTTACCGTGGCGGTGCGCCGGGTGAATCTGTCGGATCCGAGCCAGCCCATGCTGGCCGATTTCCTCGACCCCAAGCGCTTCACCTACCTGCCCAACACCGCGGGCTGTTTTACGGGCGAGGAGGCGGTGCGCACCCTGCGGCTGGCGCGTGAGGCCGGCGGCTGGAATCTGGTGAAGCTGGAGGTGCTGAGCGACCCCAAGCATCTTTATCCGGATATGGAGGAGACGCTGCGGTCGTGCAAGCTCCTGATCAAGGAGGGTTTCGAGGTCATGGTCTACTGCTCCGACGATCCGGTCTACGCCCGCAAGCTAGAGGAGGCCGGCGCCGCCGCCATCATGCCGCTGGGGGCGCCCATCGGGTCTGGCCTTGGGATACAGAACCCTGTCAACATTCGGCTGATCATTGAACAGTCCAAGGTCCCCGTGATTGTGGATGCGGGCGTCGGCACGGCGTCTGACGCTGCGGTGGCGATGGAGTTGGGCTGCGCGGGCGTTTTGATGAACACCGCGATCGCCGAGGCGAAGGACCCCGTCCGTATGGGGCGGGCTATGAAACATGCGGTGCTGGCGGGGCGCGACGCTTATCTGGCGGGGCGGATGGCGAAGAAGCTCTATGCCGATCCGTCCTCGCCGCTGGCCGGTTTGATCTGATCCGTGACCGCCCCCGTTCACGTCATCGGCGCCGGGCTCGCCGGATCGGAAGCCGCGTGGCAGCTGGCCCAGGCCGGCGTGCCGGTGATCTTGCACGAGATGCGCCCCCATAAATCTACCCCGGCGCACCAGGGCGCCGGCTTTGCTGAGCTGGTCTGCTCCAACTCCTTCCGCTCCGACGACTGGGAGCACAATGCGGTGGGCTTGCTGCACGAGGAGATGCGCCGCTGCGATTCGCTGATCATGCGGGCGGCGGGCGAGCATCAGGTGCCGGCCGGCGGTGCGCTGGCGGTGGACCGTGAGGGGTTTTCCGACGCCGTCACCGCGACATTGCGCGCCCATCCGCAAATCATCGTGGTCCCTGGCGAGGTGACGGGCCTGCCCGGCGCTGAGTCTAGTCCTGGCTGGGACCAAGTGATCGTGGCCACCGGCCCCCTGACCAGCGAACCTTTGGCCCAGACCATCCTGGCGCTCACGGGCGAAGACGCGCTCGCCTTCTTCGACGCCATCGCCCCCATCGTCCACGCCGACAGCATCGATATGGCCGTCGCCTGGCGCCAGTCGCGCTATGACAAGCCCGGTCCCAGCGGCGACGCGGCGGCCTATATCAACTGCCCCATGGATAGGGCCCAGTACGACGCGTTCGTTCAGGCCCTGATCGATGGGCCGAAGGGCGAGTTCAAGGATTGGGAAAAGGATACGCCCTATTTCGACGGCTGCCTGCCCATCGAGGTGATGGCGGAGCGAGGGCGTGAGACCCTGCGGTTTGGGCCCATGAAACCTGTCGGCCTGACGAACCCCCATCGCCCCGACGATCCGCCCCCGTACGCCGTGGTGCAACTGCGCCAGGACAATGCGCTGGGCACGCTCTACAATCTCGTCGGCTTCCAGACCAAGCTGAAGCACGGCGCTCAGGTGGAGGTGTTCCGTACCATTCCGGGGCTTGAACGGTGCGAATTCGCGCGGTTGGGCGGCCTGCACCGCAACACCTTCCTCAACTCTCCAAAGCTGCTGGACGGGCGCTTGCGGCTAAAGTCTGAGCCGCGGTTGCGCTTCGCCGGCCAGATCACGGGCGTCGAAGGCTATGTCGAGAGCGCGGCTATCGGCCTGCTCGCCGGCCGCTTCGCCGCCGCCGAGCGCCTAGGCGCTCACCTCGCGCCGCCACCCGCCGCAACGGCGCTCGGCGCCTTGCTCGCCCACGTCACCGGCGGCCACATCGAGGGCGAAGAGGCCCGCGGCGCCCGCTCATTTCAGCCGATGAACATCAACTACGGTCTCTTACCACCCCTGGAATCGCCCAAGCGCGACGCAGACGGCAAGCGACTTAGCGCCACCGAGCGCGGTCGCGCCAAAAAGGCCCTGGTCAGCCGCCGCGCACTCACCGCCCTCAACGATTGGGCGCGGCCGGCGTTGGAGCTGGCCTAAAGCCGCCCCGCCCCCCCCAACCGCTCGATCAGCCACACCCGGGCCGGCGGTAGCGGGCGATTGAGGGGCGCGAAGACGAACTGTTCCAGAAATCGCCCAGTCAGGGTCAGGCCGTCGCCGACGTCGCCTGAGGCCAGGCCCTGCTGGGCCGACAGCAGGAACGGCGGCAGGCGCAGCAGGCGGTCCTTGTAGGGCTCGCCGGCGGTGCGGGAGACCGCGCGCCCGCTCTTGGGGCTGACATAGATCAGATCGTCGTAGACGCCCGTCGCGGCGCAGCGCGACAGGTCCAGGCCAAAGCCCAACGCCTCAAGCAGGCCGGCTTCATAGCGGACGAACACCGCGGGCCAGATCGCCTCCACCGCCAAGGCCGCGATCAACGCTTCGAGGGCGTAGAAGGCGCCGCCGTGGGGTTCGCGTTCGGGCAGTGCGCCTTGGGCCACCGCCGCGGCGGCCGATAGCCCGCTGAGCGCCAAGGGGTCGTCGAACAGGGCCGAGGGGCCCTCGCCCACGGGTTCGAGTTGGATCGCGCCGAGTTGATCGCTGGTCCGGGCGCGGTATTGGGCCAGCACCCGGGCGCCGGGCTGAAGGAAGGGCTTCATCCGCCGAGACGCGCCCCCGGCCACATGGCCGGCGAACCGCCCATGCTCGCGCGTGAGGACCTCCACGATCGCCCCGCTCTCCCCATGCGTCCGGGCGGACAGCACGAAGGCCTCGTCGTTCCATTCCATCAGGGCAGCTTAGTCGTCTTCCGCCTCGTCCGCATCTTCGCTTGTGTGGGCTAGATCTATCAGGGCGAGCCAGGCGGGATCCTCTGCATCGACCTCCTCCACATCTTCGGTGAAGCCGATCCGGGTCTGGCCGTCGGGCAACAGCAGGCCCAGCACTTCCAGTCGCTCAACCTCGCCTGGGGCGTCTTCGGCGTCATGAACCTCGGCCTGCACGATCAGGACTGCGTGTTGCTCGTCCTCGTCGTACCAGATCGCCGGCTGGGGCAGGGGGTCTTCGAACGCCTCGCCGTTATCGGTGTCATCCAAGGCGAAGACCGCTAAGCCAGCCTCGACATCGGCGGGCCGCGCGACCCGTCCGGTAAAGACCTTGGCCGCTCGCCAGGTGCTCGCATCAAAGCCGTCAGAGTTCATAAGGCTGAGGATAGCGGCGTTCGCATGCATCGGTCTAGCCGGCGGCCTAGCATTCCAATCGTTAGATCACAGCTTATCACTTACCAGGAATTCGTTAGTGAGTTATTTATCTTAATTTTGGTCAATAAATATTTTTGGTATTATGGGGTGGTTTTTGTTCACTCAAAATTTATAAAATTCATCAGGGTTGAGTTTATATGTTCTGTATTCCTCTGGGAAAGTTACGGCTTGATAAGGCGTGCATGTCATAACTGCGACATGGGCCGTTGGCCCCGCAGGATAGATTGGGATGATTAAGCACGCGATCATACTGGCTGTGGCTGTGACGGCGTCGCTCGCGACGGCGAAGGCGATGGCCCGCTATACCGGCATCGACGCCTCGGCGGCGGCTGGGCCCGCTGCGCCTGCGCCCCTGGCGTCGGCGCCGACGGCGATCTTCAAGTCGCGCGACGGGCATTACTGGGCGGCGACCGAGGTCAATGGACACTGGATTCATTGCCTGGTGGATACGGGCGCGACCACGATGGCGCTGACGGCGTCCGACGCCGCGCGCTTAGGGCTTCATCCCGCGTCACTTCACTACACGCTAGAGGTCAATACCGCGGCCGGCCAAACCTTGGCGGCCCCAGTCGAACTGGCTCGGGTGTCGGTGGCCGGCGCCCCGGTCGATCACGTGGCTGCGATGGTGGTCAAGTCGGGGCTGAGCTCTTCGCTGCTCGGCATGAGCTATTTAGGGCGGCTGTCCAAATTCGAGGCCACGCCCACGACCCTGATCTTGAGCCGCTAGAGCATGATTCAACGATCAAACGGAATTGTTTGATCGTTGAATCATGCTCTATCTTCAAAAGCTTAGAGTGCGTTTGGTGCGAAAACCGGTTCCCACTTTTCGCAACGCGCTCTAGTTTAGCATTTCAGCGTCAGACTGGTTCGGCCGTGTGGGTAAGCGCTCAAGATAAGCATCGGCATGGCTGTGTGCAGACGTCACGGCCTCAAGTGCGCGATTAATCACCTCAAGCCCGGCGCCTGGCCTCGCGGCCTCCACCGTCAGGATGCGCCGCCAGCTTCGCGCGCCCGGTTGGGCGCTGAACAGGCCGAGCATGTGGCGGGTCATCGCCGCCAGGGGCGCGCCCTCTTTCAGCTTTTGCGCCATGTAGGGCCGATAGGCTTCCACGGCCTCGAACGCCCCGACTTCGCCGCCTGGGTCGCCAAACACCTGAGCGTCGACGCGGCCCAGAAACGCTGGGGTATGGTAGGCGGCGCGCCCCAGCATGACGCCATCGACCAGGTCGAGCTGCGCCTTCGCCTGCTCCAGAGTTTCTAGGCCGCCGTTGATGATGATCGAAAGCTCTGGCCGCGCGGCCTTCAGCCGATGCACCAGCCCATAGTCCAGGGGCGGAACGGTGCGGTTCTCCTTGGGGCTGAGTCCCTGTAGCCAGGCCTTTCGCGCGTGGACAACAAAGGTGTCCACGCCGGCCTCCGCGCAGAGGGCCACCAGGGTGAAGAGGCTGACCTCTGGGTCCTGCTCGTCCACGCCAAGGCGGCACTTGACGGTGACAGGAATGCGGACCGCCGCGCCCATGGCCGCCATACAGTCCGCCACGCGCTGGGGCTCGCGCATCAGGCAGGCCCCGAAGCTGCCGCTTTTCACCCGATCCGAGGGGCAGCCGACATTGAGATTGATCTCGTCATAGCCGAACCCCTCGCCGATCACCGCCGCCCGGGCCAGGAGCGCTGGGTCCGACCCGCCCAGTTGCAGCGCCACCGGATGCTCGACCGGATCGAACCCGATCAACCGCTGGGCGTCCCCCCGCACCACCGCCTGGGCCGTCACCATCTCGGTATAGAGCCTAGCGCGCTTGCTCAGTGTGCGGTGGAAGGCGCGGCAGTGCCGATCCGTCCAGTCCATCATGGGCGCGACGGCGAAGGTTTTCTCTTGATGTATCAGCATCGTGTGCGGCCGACAGGTCGACCTAGGCGCGGCTCTGACGAGCCATGCAAAGATCGATCCCGTGATGGCCGCTAAGCATCGACATTTTCTGGCTTCGCGGGCTCAACAACCGCGGCGCCAGCCGTCATCTTTTTATGAATTTCCGCCAACCTCGCTTCGTAGCGAAGCCCAACCGCATGCTGGCTGAAGGTCGAGCCGACAAAGGCCTTACCTGCTGCACCCTTGGCCTTGGCGGCTTGGGGATCGTTGACCACGGCCTGCATCATCGACGCCGCGACCGCCTCGTCCGGGTCGGCCCAGAAGTCGCCCGGCTGCACGAAGATATAGTCGTTGGGCTTCAGATAGAGCGGCCGGTAGGGCACGTTGAACGCCGTCTCCGGTGTGCAGAACTCCAGATTGCCGGAAAAGGCCGTGGCGATCACGGGCAGGCCCAGTTGCATGGCCTCCAGCGCGCCAAAGCCCCAACCTTCGCTCCGGTGCAGCGACACGTAGCAGTCGCAGGCCGCTTTCAGCGCCAGCAAGTCAGCGTAAGGCAGCGTCTGATCAATCAGAATGACGCGCTCATCGAGCGAGATTAGGTCCAGGATTTCGGTCAAGCGCTTATTTGCGTTCGCTTCACCCAATACTGCGGTCATATTGTGGGTCTTAATGATCAGGCGCACCTCGGCGGCGCCTTGGCCGAAGGCGGACAGGAAGGCGCGGATCGCGGAGGCCGGGTTCTTGCGGGAAATAAAGGAATAGGTGTCGAATGTCGTCATGAACACGGTGGCGTCGAGCGGTAAGTCGTACGCGGCGCGAATGCGGTCGCGACCCTCGCTTGAGACGGGCAGATCCTCGACCGCCATGCCGACCTTGATTACCGGCTTATCTGTGAGGGCGCTATAGGTCGCCAGATTGAAGTCTGATGAGACCCAGACTTCGTCCAGAAGCTCTAAGGACAGATGGTGGCAGCGGGCGGCTTGCGGCAGCTCCCAAAAGAAGTAGCCAATGTTGTAAGCGCCCTCAAACAAATCTGGCTTCAGATAGGCCGGGGCTAGAGGGAGGCTTTCCCCATTCAAGTGCATGATATTGATTGCGCCCGGCGTCGGCGTGATCGGCGCTTCATGGTAGAAAAGGGTACGCGGCGCCGGATTGTCGAGGTAGAAGTCCAGGATTTGCGGCTGAACGCCGACACTGCGCAAGGACTCGATGCTCATCCTCGTCGCTTGGCCAAGGCCAGATTGCGAACTGATGGCGCCGATCACGCGCACCGGCGCCGGGAATGTCGAGCCGGCGCCATCCAGTACGGGCAGAGTTTCATAATTCGGTGGCCGTTTCGCCGGCCTTTTGGATATTTTTTCCCACTCTCGATCAAGGATCGGCGCCGATATATTTTCACGACCCGACCGCAATCGCTTGTGACGCGTTGCATAGGCGGTGGCCGCCACGGCGAGCCGCTTGACCCGATCCACCTCCGCCGGGCCAATTCCCAGCAAGCCGTCTTGCGTGACTGCGGGATCGGGAAGGTTCGACAGAGTTTTCAGAATCTTCGATGGAAAGAATAACGCGTGGTGAATGCCGCTGGGCGCGCAGAGCACGCGGATGTAGCAGGCAAGGCGTTGGACGGGAGTATCGGTGAGCCAAGCATCTCCTGAATGCATTTCGATGTAACGGGCCAGAAACGCGCTTTCGGGGAACATCCGGGAATCGCCGGGCTTAGCCGCGCCTAGCGCCGAAATAAAAATATCCGGAATTAGAAAGTGTTCGACACCGCAATTTGCCGCGAACTCAATCGACCACCAGTAAGCTAATGTAAGAAAGTTTTTTTCATTACTATAGGGATTTATATTTTCAAGTGATCTCCTTGCAAAGGCGTCTACAATCCTTGGCAGGGCGCGCGCATTTAGATAAGGGGCGTCGGGGGTAAGCATCCAGCGCACCTGTTCGGCTGAGAACGGGACGCGCATAGGCAAACGCAGATTTGCATAAGCCTCAATATACCACATTAACGCTTGGAAGCGACCTTGGTCTTGATTCGTATCGAATTCGGCATCGACCTTAAATCGTCTAATGCAGTATTCCTGATACTTGGTCATCGGCACCCTTGAGTTACCTCTCGGGTCGTAGGCCTCAAAAATAGTATCAGTAAAGGTCAATGGGGTCTCCCAAGGTTGGGGCTAACATCACGTTGGTCGCGATCGATAGAGCAAGTAGGCCCATGAGGTCAGCGGGTGCGATGGGCGCAGTTGTTCGCGCAAGCGTGCTCCCCGATAGGCTTGTCACCTTCAGGACGCGCGGTTCGATTTCGCCGTTCTCGACCGCCGATAGGACCGATTTATTGAGGGCGTCCACTGGAAAGGCGAAGCCTGCGCCCTGGACGCCTGCCGCCGCCAGATCGTTACGCGGCAGGTTCGCGCGCCCCTGCGCCACGATGGCGTCGCCATAGACCAGGGTTACAGCGCCGCCGGTCCCCTCTTTCAGCCAGCCGGTGAGGCTTACGCCGTTGAGCCCGTCAAAACTGCCTTCCATCGCACTCCGTCCGATCGCCCGTCTCGCCAGATCCGTAACTCGCCGCCGCAACGTCATTTCGCCTCGCCCCCAGGGCGTGCTCGCCAATACCTTGCCGCGGCGATCACGCTCTAAATCTTCCAAACAGATGGCATCGACGATTTTTGATCGTTTCGATGCAAAATCATCAAGGCTCAGCTTGATCGTGTCGTCGTGGGGCTGCGCCCCAAACTCCGTTTCACGGCAAGGTTTACGAGACCCTTTAAAGGGTGTCACGCCTGAAATGGAGCGCGAAGACGGCTTGCCGCACCTCTTTCAGCGGCGTGGTCCATCGGCGACGTCAACCCACCTCGCTTCCCAATACCTCGTCCAAGCAGGCCGACAAGCTGGCTCGCCAGTCGGCCGGCCGATAGCCGACAGTCATACCGAGTCTATTGCAATTTAGCCGAGAGTTCGCGGGGCGGCGCGCCAGGGTCGGGAACTCGGCCGTCGTGATCGGTCGCACCCGCGCCGAGGGGCCGCCTCGGGCGCGCGATTGCGCGAAGATCTCCTTGGCGAAGTCGGCCCAGCTCGCATCGCCGTCCCCCGCCGCATGGAACAGGCCGCGACAGGCGACCTTTCCTTGGCGCAGGCCTTGGGCGAGGCGCAGGCTCGCCCTGGCGATATCTTGCGCCCAGGTTGGGCAGCCATACTGGTCTGCGACGACGCCGATTTCGTCCCGCTCCGCCGCCAGACGCAGCATAGTCTTCACGAAGTTCGAGCCGAAGGCGCTGTAGACCCAAGCGGTGCGCACAATGGCGGCGTCGCCGCCTACGGCCATCACCGCGTCCTCACCGGCCGCCTTGCTGCGCCCGTAGACGCCAAGCGGCGCCCGCACATCGTCCTCAAGGTAGGGCGCGTCCTTCGTCCCATCGAAGACATAGTCGGTCGATAGGTGGATAAAGGGTAGGGCGCGGTCTCGGCAAGCCTGCGCCATTTCGCCGGGCGCTTCGCCATTCAACCGAAAGGCGGCTTCGGACTCCGTTTCGGCCCGATCTACCGCGGTATAGGCGGCGGCGTTGATGATGGCGTCAGGGACGGCCTCGTCGATCAATGCACCGATGTCGTGGGTGAGTAAGTCGGCCCGGTCTCGGCCGATCAGGATCGGCTCGAACGAAAGACTCGGGCCCAGTCGTCCAAGCTCCTGTGCGACCTGACCCTTGGCGCCGAAGACGAGCAGGCGCTGGGTCATCGAGGCGAACGCCCAGCGTCGGCGAGGCCTAGGCGTTGGCCGTCATAACGGGCTCTTAGCGGTCGCCACCAGGGGGCGTTGTCCAGATACCATTGCACAGTGCGCCTCAGGCCGGTCTCGAAGGTCTCTTGCGCGCGCCAGCCCAGTTCGCCTTCGAGCTTTGTGGCGTCGATCGCATAGCGGCGGTCGTGGCCGGGCCGATCCTTGACGAAGGTAATCAGGCGTCGCCGCGATCCTTCGGCCAGCTTGGGGCCGATCTCGTCAAGGCAATCGCAAATGGCGTGAACCACCTCCAGATTGCTCCGCTCGTTGCGGCCCCCGACGTTGTAAGTCTGAAGCGGACGCCCCCGCTCGATGATCAGGCGCAACGCACGGGCGTGGTCATCGACATAGAGCCAGTCGCGGATGTTGGCGCCGTCGCCGTAAACCGGCAGAGCCTTGCCCTCCAGCCCGTTGAGGATGACGAGCGGGATCAGCTTTTCCGGAAAATGGTAGGGGCCGTAATTGTTGGAGCAGTTGGAGATGATGACCGGCAGGCCATAGGTGTGACCCCACGCGCTCGCCAGATGATCCGACGCCGCTTTCGAGGCCGAATAGGGCGAGCGGGGGTCATAGGCGGTCTGTTCGGTGAAGAGCCCGTCCTCGCCTAAACTGCCGTAGACCTCGTCTGTGGAGACATGCAGGAAGCGAAACGCCGCCGCCCTGTCCGGCGACAGTCCGCGCCAATAAGCCAGGGCCGTTTCCAGCAACACATGGGTTCCCACAATGTTTGTGGCGATGAAGGGGGCGGAGCCGGTGATTGAGCGATCAACATGGGACTCGGCCGCCAGGTGCATCACCCAGTCCGGCTGGTAGGTTTCCAACGCCGCCTGCATGGCGTCTCGGTCGCAGATATCGGCCTTTACGAAGCTGTAGCCCGGCGCGGCGGCGATGCTGTCCAATGATGCGAGGTTGGCCGCATAGGTCAGCTTGTCCACATTGACGACGTGGTCGCCCCGGCTGACCAGATATCGACAGAGCGCTGAGCCGATAAAGCCCGCGCCGCCCGTCACAAGAACTTTCAAACTGCGCCTCCCAAGGCGTGAAGCGGCCGATCAGGTCTGGGGCTGGCCATCTTTATCGCTCTAGGCGACGGAGAAGGGGCTGTTCAACGCCGCAAGCGGCGGCCAACCTGCGTCGCGCGGATTGAGAAAGGCGCGGTCTGCGGCGATGGGCCAAGCGATGCCTAACGCCGGATCATTCCACAAAAGGCCGCCTTCGGTCTCGGGCGCGTAAACGTCGGTGACCTTGTACAAGACCTCGCAGTCGGGGGTAAGGGTCTGAAACCCATGAGCGAAGCCCGCCGGTATCAGGAGCTGGCGGTTGTTTTCGGCGGAGAGCTCCACAGCCACATGCTGACCAAAGGTTGGCGAACCCGCGCGAATGTCTACGGAGACATCAAAGATTGCGCCCCGCGTGACGCGCACCAGTTTGTCCTGGGCGTGCGGCGGCGCTTGGAAATGTAGGCCGCGCACAGTGCCCACCGCCGCTGTCAGCGATTGGTTATCTTGTAAGAATACGCCGTGAAAGCCCGCTGCGGCCAGCCGTGGCTGACTATAGGTTTCCATGAAATATCCGCGGGCGTCGCCGAACTTTTTCGGCGTGATCAACAAAATGTCTCTTAAAGACTGCGGGACGATCTCAGTCATACGTGGTCCTTACCGACATCTTACTTTGGGCGGCCGCTTCACAAGCTCGCCGCCCCGTAATGACGCCAACTTTTGCCTTGCTTTAGCGTGTTAGGGGGCCATAACCAAGCCGGCCCGAGGCTGGGGCGTAGCGGTTTTGAGGGATTGATGAAAGGCATTGTTCTTGCCGGAGGATCGGCGACCCGCCTTTTTCCCGTGACTATGGGAATTTCAAAGCAGTTATTGCCGGTCTACGATAAGCCCATGATCTATTACCCGTTATCCGTTTTGATGATGACGGGGATTCAGGATATTTTGATCATATCTACCCCTCGAGATGTGCCACTCTTCGAGGAGTTGCTGGGCGACGGCTCGCAGTGGGGTCTCTCGCTTCAGTATGTCGTGCAGGCAGCCCCCCGTGGGTTGGCGGACGCCTTCATCGTCGGCCGCTCGTTCATTGGCGAAGATTCGGTGTGCCTGGTGCTGGGCGATAACCTCTTTTACGGTGCGCAGCTCGATCTGATGTTGCGCGCGGCGCAGGAGCGTACGGTAGGCGCCACGGTGTTCGCCCAGCGCGTCGTTGATCCTCACCGGTTTGGCGTTGTGGAGCTTACCGACGAGGGGCGCGCGCTAAATCTGGAAGAAAAGCCGGCGCATCCGCGTTCGAATTGGGCCGTGACGGGGCTTTATGTCTACGACAACAAGGTCGTCGATATGGCCGCATCGCTTAAGCCGTCGCCCCGCGGCGAGCTTGAGATCACCGACGTCAACCGTCTCTACATGGATCGGGAAGAGCTGTTCGTGCAGCGCATGGGACGCGGCTACGCCTGGCTCGATACGGGCACCCATGAGTCCCTATTGGAAGCGTCTGAATTCGTCCGGGCTGTCGAGCACAGGCAGGGGTTGAAGATCGCCTGCCTTGAGGAGATCGCCTATAACAACGGCTGGATCAGCAAGGACCAGCTGCTGGCGCGCGGCGTCACGATGCGAAACTCACCCTATGGCGAGTATCTTATGGGCCTTGCCTGACCCGCTAGCTTGCTGCCTAGAGTTAAGGTGGCATGAGTTTTGATGAGCGGGGCGAAGGCGGAAATCGTGGGGCGTCATGGCGACCTTGAGCCGGCTGGCGGTCGCCTTTGGCGCGCCAGCCATCGTTATGGCTACCGTGGCCGGCGTGGTGTGGCTGTCAACAAGCCAGCTTGATCCTGTCATGGGGCCGAGCCGGCCCGTGCTGTTTACGCCGCCCTCAGAACTCTCGCCCAACGCAGGGATCAATGGCGTCGATACGCCTTCGCCGCCCCCCAACGTCGATGTTCCGGAGCTAGCCTGGCAGGCCCAGGCGCGCAACGCCCTGATCCCCTATTCCAGAGCCTCGCTTTTGAGCCCGGCGCGGTTTTCCGCATCGGCGGATCCGGAAACGCCTGCCCAGGCGCTACAGTGCCTGACGTCGGCCATCTATTACGAGGCGGGCAGAGAGCCTGACGCCGGTAAGCGCGCCGTGGCCCAAGTCGTCATTAACCGGTGGGCGAACCGCGCGTTTCCTAAGACGATTTGCGGCGTAGTCGAGCAGGGCGCGCCGGCGCCCGGATGCCAATTCAGTTTCATGTGCGACGGATCGTTGGCTCGAAAGCCCGCGCCAGACGTCTGGAGAGACGCGGAGATGATCGCGCGCGCCGCCTTGAACGGTTATGTCGAGACGAGCGTGGGGGCCGCAACCCACTACCATGCAGACTATGTCGTTCCAGTCTGGGCTGCGACCATGCTCAAGCTGACCAAGCTTGGCCGCCACATCTTCTATCGTTGGCCGGGCGCTGCGGCCTTTGTCGTCGCTCATCCCGTCGCGCCGGTCGCCTCAGCATCGCTTGAGGCGTCGAGCGCGTCGGGCGTCTTGCTCACAGCGGCCTCGCAAGCCAATGGGTCCGCGGTCCCTCAATTGGCGCACGCGTCGGCTTCGGCGGACACGCCGCGTCGCGATGCGCCAGCCGCTACAGCGCCTGCGCCGCCAAAGTCGCAAGCGTCCACGCCGATGGCGGCCCCTCCTGTCGCGCCTGTCCTTGCACCCAAACCCAAGCCCGAAGCGCCCCGCCGACCGGTTCCGCCGCCCAGTTTGCGGGTCGGGCCGGTGTGACCTGGACGCTGGACTGTTAGCCCGCGGCGACAGGTTGAAGCGTCGCGGGCTTGGCGGTGGGCAGGGCGATCAGCCCAGAGCGCCAGCCTAAAGACAGGCCGGCCATCAGGGCGAACAGCAAGCCCGGATCGGCGGAGGGCCAGCTCACCGCCGCCGGCGCCAGGGTCATCAGCGCCGTCCAGCCCGCCGCGGCGCCGGCCCCGACGCGGGGATCTATCTGGCTGACATAGGTGCTGCGGCGTCCAAACTTGGCCACCTGCGCGCAGTAACCCAGGAGGACGATCAGTCCGGCCGGGCCGACGGAGCCGAGCACGGCGGTAAAAAGGCTCGACGATCTGAAGCTTCCAACTCCCACGCCCAGGCCATGGGTAAAGACCATGGCGTCCAGCCCCTGTTTCGCCAAAAGTCCGCGCTCGATCCCAGATTGGGACTGCGTCTTCCCGATCGTCAGGTCAGCCAGGGTCGTGGCGACCTGGTTTGCGAGATGGGGATTGAGCAGCATGAGGGTCAGCGCGATCATCAGTCCGGCGACGACGAGGCCAAGGATCAGCCCCGCATGCCGGAAGCTGATGGAGCCGCGCACGATCACCGTGCGCGCCAACAGGATCGCGCAATAGCAGACGATGACAATATAGGCCGTCGATGAGGTCGATAGCGCCAGCAGGATCACCATGATCAGGGCGGCTGGCCCAGTCTGCTTCGGCGATATGCCGCGAAGCCAAAGCTCACACATGAAGACGAAATAGGTCGAGCCCGTCGTCGCGTAGACGGACGGTTCAGAACAAAGCCCCGAGATGCGATGAAAGCCGCCGACGCCCTGATCGAGCTGCGCATAGGCGCCCGTGCGCGCAAAATCGAACGCGCCCCGAATGTGGGCGGCGTTAAAGACGAGATCCAGCACCCCCGTCAGGGCATGGAGCCAGGTGACGACCACCAACGTCATGATGATCGCCTTGGGCGAGTTTCTCCCCGTCGAAAACAGCGTCGCGCAAACTGCGCCAAAGCCAGTTCCAAGCAGATAGACCGCCTGGGTCGTATTTTGAGCCGTCACATGCAGCGGCACGAACCCTAGCCCCGACTGACCCATTGGGACCAAATTTATGAGGCCAGAAAACATGCGCGGCAGCACGCTCGCGGTCACGGCGCAATAGAGACAGTACAGAATCAGCCAGGCGTTTTTCGTCGCCGCCAGCCCCATTTCGGGTCCGCGCCAAGTCTTTGACCGGATCACCTGGAGGGCCAGAAAAGCCAAAGACAGCATGGCGGGTGGAATCGAAGCGTGGCCAAGGGCAGGCAGATCGATCGCCGACGCTGCGGGCAGCAAGGTGCAAAAGAACGAGAAGGCCAGCATCTCGATCTGGGGTCTGAAGAGCAAGTAGGCGCCGATCAGACAGATCAAAGCCCCCGTGATCGTGGGGATCATGGTTCGGCGAGTTCTTTTGTCAGGGCGGGCAGGGAGGTCGGCGCGGCCAATCGGTCCAACACCTCGGGGTGGCCGACGGCGAAACGGCGAAGGGCGTCCATGAAGTTTTGATCGAAGCGCTCGCCAGTAAATCGAGCGGCGCGGGCGATGGCGTTCTGCGGCTCGAAGGTCGGCAGCCACGCTTCAAAATCATGGACGGCTTCGACGAGGCCGTCTGCGGTCTGGCCTTCGAAAAATTGCCCTGTTCTGCCGGGTATGATCGTGTCGAGAACGCCGCCCCGGCCATAGGCTAGAACCGGCCGCCCCGACGCCATGGCCTCGACCGGCACAATGCCGAAGTCTTCCTCAGCGGTGTAGATCAGCCCCCGACACGTCGCGTAGGCCTCTTTCAAGTCGGTGAAGCTCAAATTGTCGCTAAAGCGGATATTGGACTTGGCGGACGCCTTCAGCTTGCGCTGCATCTCGCCGTCGCCGACCATATGAAGCGGCAGGCCCAGCCGATTGAAGGCCTCGACGGCGACGTCGCCGCGCTTGTAGGGCGTCATCTGGCCGACCCACAGGTACTCGTCGCCAATCCGTGTAGACGGCCTGAACGCTTCGACCGGCGCAGAGGGATGGACGATGGTCGAGTCTCGGCCATAGGCGCGTCGAATGCGGCGACGGATGAAGTCGGAATTGGCGATGAAGCCGTCCACCCGCGCGGCCGTCGCATAGTCCCAAACCCGTAAGGGCGGAAACAGGATCGACATCATCCCTCGGGCCAGAGGGCCTGCCGATTTACAGTAATCCGCCTGAGCGCCCCACAGATAGCGCATCGGCGAATGACAGTAGCAGACATGCAGCGCCGTGGGAGACGCCAGCACCCCCTTGGCTGGGCCGGCTTCGAACGAGATCACGAGGTCGTATCCGCTCAGGTCGAGGGCTTCCAGGGCCATGGGCATCAGGGGCAGGTATTGTTTGTAGAGGCGGCGGGCGAACGGAAGGTCGTTTATGAAGGTCGTGTGGACGGATCGTTCACGGATGATGTCGGAGACCGCATCGGGGTTATAGACATGGGTGAAGAGATCGGCCTCGGGAAACTGGCGCAACACGCGCTCAAGAACCCGCTCGCCGCCCCGCATGGCGACTAACCAATAGTGAATAATCGCAACGCGAAGAGGTTTTGACATTCCACCTACCGAAGCCAAATCCTTGGTTCTTAAGCCCGGGTGGGCGCTTGGATTGCTCTAACGTGGCCGCCCCTAAGTTGGCTTGGCCGCCGCCTTCACATACTTTCAACATAGGCAAGATGAACGGCGCCTGACGCGACCGTTTAGGACATGTGATACGCGCGAGATTCTCGATAATAGTAAGCGCTGTCGCCATAACCATGGGCGGCTTGTTTCCGCACATCGACGCGCGTCAGCGAAATTCCAGCCAGCGGCGCCCCGGCGGCCCGGAGCAGGCGGATGGCCGATTTCACAGCGTCTTCCGGCGTCTTGCGCCAGCTACACAGCAAAATGACGGCGTCGCACTTGGCCGCCAGCGTGCGGGCGTCGGCGAGCGCCAGGAGGGGCGCTGTATCCAAGATGATGAAGTCGTAGCGGCTGCGAAGTTGATCGAGCAGGCCGTCCATGGCGACGCTTCCGAAGATGTCGGTCGCCGTCAGCTTGCCATGCGAGAGCGGCAGATAGTGAACGCCCGTCAGCTCATCGACGACCACGGCGTCTTCCAAGGCGATGTCGCCGTGAACGACCTCCACCAGGCCCGCCGCCGGCCCCTGATCCACGAACCGCTGCAATGAGCGCCGACGCAGATCGCAATCCACCACGATGGTGCGCGCGCCTTGCAAGCTCGAGGTTTCGCCGAGGCACACAGACGTTGTGGTCTTACCCTCGCCCGTGAGCGGCGAGGTGACCGCCAGAATGGTCCCATGCCCGGCGTGCGCCGTGCGCGGGGCGCTACTTTGAACGATGGAGACCTTCAGGTTTCGGAACGACTCCGCGAAGACCGAAAAGGGGTTGGCAACGATATACTCCACCGGAGGCTGGCGCGCCCCCTTCGCGACCGACGCTAACAGCGGGATGGAGCCGATACACGGCGCGTGGACCCGACGTTCGATCTCCAGCCCGTTGCCGAAGCTCTTATCCAAGAGCTCGGCGATGACGCCGGCGATGAAACCAAAAATGGCGGCGACGATCAGGGCCAGCGCAGCGTCCAGCAACAGACGCGGCGAGGACGGCTTATTTGGAGCCTGGGCGTGAGACAGGATGCGCGCGTCGGACTGTTCCGTGCCTGCGCTCGTCATGATTTCCTTAAAGCGGGCCAGATAGTTGTCATACAGCGTCTGGGACGCCGCCGCCTTCTGCTGCAACTGGACCAGCCCGGCTATGGATTTGGTGTCGGTCGCCAAGGTGCCGCGGCTCTGGTTCAGCGTCCCTTCGAGGGACGCTAGGCGCCGGGCCGATACCTGGGCCGTGGCCTGCATATTGGAGATCACCCGCTTGATTTCGGCGTTGATCTGAACATCGAGATCCTGAAGCTGCTGCTGGGCTTTCAGAACTTCGGGGTAGCGCGGCCCATAACGGCTGTTCAGCTCGGCCAATTGTCCGCTGACCTGGGCGCGTTGCGACCGCAGCGTCTCCACGACGGGCGACCCTAAAACCGCGCCCACGTCGTCGCCGCTCGAGCCCTTGCTCACCTGGGCGCGCGCCGTATCCAGTCTAGCTTGATCGGACGCCGCTTCGGCCCGGGCGGCGGCGACCTGTTGGTTCAGGTTCGAAATCTCTTGTTGGGTCAGCGTCGCCCCTTCGGCGCCCAAGAGATTATGGGAAATCTTGTATTGTTGGACAGCTGCCGCATCCGCAGCCGCCTGATCGCTGAGTTCGCGCACCCGTGAGTCCAGATAGCCGCTGGCTTGGCGGTTCGCATCGCTCTTGGTTTGCAGGCTTTGCTGGATGTAGGCGTTGGCGAAGGCGTTGGTGATCAGAGCCGCCTTCTCCGCCGACGGATCGGTGTAGCTGATATTGATCACATAGGTGTAGCCAAGCCGCTGGGCCTCCAGATGGGCCATCACATCGGCCACCGTCAGCAGCCGCTTTTCCTCCGGCGTCAGGACGGGCGGCGCGGGCGCGGCGCCGAACAGACCCATCACGCCCCGCACGATGTCGTTGCGCAGGCCAGAGTTTCCCGTCCCCAACAGCGGGTCTTTTTCCAGATGCAGCAGATCGACGACCTGTTCGGCCATGCTCCGCGACTGGATCAACGCCACCTGGGTGGCGACGGCCTCTGTCGACAGGGACTGATCCGCGCTGACGTTGGGCGACACATTGGTCTGGAACAGTTGCAGCTGGCGCGGGTCCATCATGACGCCGGCTGAGGCGGTGTAGGTGGGCGTCTGGTGAAGGACTAGCGCGGCGCTCAGCACGAGCGTCAGGACGAATACGATCAGGAACACCGCATAGCGGCGGCGCGCGACTTCGACAGCCGCCGCGAAGTCCAGCGTATCTGGCTCTGGCGCCAAGGCAGCCATCCCCGACGAGGTCGTCAGAGCGTTGGGCTGGGGTGTATAGGGCGCAAGAGGGGGCATGATCGTCCGGTCCTTATGCGTCAGCGCTGCACAGTCAGCGCAATCGATAGTCGATTATCGTTAAAATTATATCCGCCGAATGTGCCGTTAGACAGTTGTTCTATGTATGAGTAAGAGGCTGTTAAGCCTAACATGCTATTAATCAGATATGTGGCGCTCAGTCCGCTCGCATATCTTGAGTCTATTCTGGTAGTTCCGGGATATATATAGTGATAGTAGCCAAAATATGGCGAGATGATGAGGTTTCTCAGCAGTTCATAATCGCCCTTGACCGATACTGAATCGACATCAGACGCGGCGCTGCCGGGAATGCCTGCGGCTTGAATGCTATGATTGCCTGAAAGCTTCAGCGTTATAAGCGGAGTTATATTATACGTGGTGTCGACATTGAAGGCTATGCCGGTCACATCGGAAATTTGGGCGGAGGCA
>Ga0209611_10005507_pt1 | contig 21164 bp, 19 predicted proteins | sample S1TSphgellanicum_3_FD_187693 | JGI IMG/M metagenome (GOLD analysis project Ga0209611, IMG submission 187693) | Host-associated microbial communities from peat moss isolated from Minnesota, USA - S1T2_Fc - Sphagnum magellanicum MG (SPAdes) (version 2) | ecosystem: Host-associated > Plants > Peat...
CTCATGATCTCCTTCAACCATTGCTAATCCTTACATCCCCATGGTTTTCAATTTCCATGGATTTTATCATAAAAAATTCCACCTTCTAATTATTATGATTCCATCTTGGTGGTAGTGGATGTTTGATGAAGATGACTCATTTCATTTTGTGTACCAAAACAATAATTAGCAAAGGAATAACCAAATTATTCCTTGATCATGTTTGGTATCATGTCTTCCTAAATATATCATTTCTAATTATGGGCCTCAATTTACATCCAAGTTCTGGAAGCAATTTTTTGAACTTTTAGGTGTGAATGTGAAGTTGTCATCAACTTTTCACCCCCACACAAATGAGCAAATAAAACATATCAATCAAGTCTTCGAACAATATTTATGGGGCACAACGAATTATTATCAAAACAATTGGTCAGAACTTTTGGCCATGGTAGAATTCACCTATAACAACATAATGCATTCATTAACCCACCAACCAATTAATCATGGTTTGCATTTCAAGTTTGACATCAAGGTGTGTGCACAAAATTGTGAATCAAGTAATTGAGGATCAAACCATGTGGTTAAAAAAATTTCAAGCTCAACTTGTATCTAACCTTGAAAAAACACAAGAGCGATATAAGGATAATGTCAATGAACATTGGAAAGAACAACCCAACTTCAAGGTCAGGGACCAAATTTTGCTTTGATAACAACATATCAAGAGAACAAGACCATAGAGAAGTTGGATCATTAGAAATTAAATTCATTCCTCGTTGTGAAACAAATCAATGGTGTGGTTTTCCAACTCAAGCTTCTAATTTATATGAAAATTCGTTTTGTGTTTCATGTTTTTTTGTTGGAACCTTACTATGTGTTTACCATTTTGGGAAGAATCCATGATCCCCCTCCACCTATTGAAGGCAATGGTGAATAAGAATATGAAGTTGAAAACATTTTGGATTCAAAGATTTATATTCATTAACATGGGTATGATGTGAATGAACACACTTGGGAACCAATCAAAAACCTATGTAATGCCATGAAGAAGGATCATGAGTTTCATCAATGATATTTATACAAGCCCAAGTTCGTTCCTTGTAAAACTCGTCATTAGAAAAGGAGGTGATGTCACAAATGCCAATGCTATGGGGTTCATTCATTTGATTGTGCATTCATGATTTGTAATAAATTTGTATCTAACTTTTAATTTAGTTTTAGTTCACTCTTAATTAGTTTTTAATTAAATTTTAATTCATTTTCACTTAATTCATAGTTCACTTTCAGTTAATTTTTAGTTCACTTTTAGTTAAATCCTAATTCATTTCTAATTAACTCTCAATTCACTTTTAATTAATTCGTAGTCACTTTTAGTTAACCTTTAGTTCATTTCTAATTAACTTTTTGTTTAATCTTAGTTTAGTCTTAATTAACTTTTAGTTCATTTTTAATTAAATATAAGTTCTTTTAATCGAATTTTAATCCACTCACAGTTCACACATGGGTGCACATTAGCACACATGGGTGAACATGGGCCACATATAAATTGGGAGTTTCCTTAAGCTAGGTGCCCAATGGGTATAAATAGAAGTAAAATTCCCCATTACCTTTAGTATGTTCAACATTAATTTTGGGTGCGTTTTATTGTCATAGCCTTGTTCTATTTATTTTTTGTAATCAAATCTTGTTGAATTTTTATTCACATATGTTGTGTTCTTTTTTTTGTTTTTTTTTGTTTCATGATCTAGATTTGGAACTAAACTTGCCCTTATTCTAGTTTGGGTTAGAAAATCTTATAATCTAATTTTTTACTATGATTCCCATGGATACAATTAGTACAACCACTAGTGTGCCACTATTAAAGGAAGGATTGTTGAATAGGATGAGTAAAAGGAATGAAACCAAAAAGGGGGATTCAAAAATGAAGGACACATGTCACCAAGGATGTTGTTCAATAGTTTTTAACACCTATGTTTTGATTACAAAGCATGTGGTATTTAGGCAAACATTTTGAAACAAAAACCTAATAGTTTTATTAGAGTAATAATGAATGGCTGCAAAAAGATAAAATTAAATATAGCTTATTAACATTATGTGTAATAACCTAAATAAATAAATATGTATATATATATTATTATATATATATTAAGGATATAAACTTAAATTAGGTCTATGCATGTATAATAACATTATATTTTTATTACTTTTTTATATTAATTTAAGTTTGTATCAATTTCAACCATTTTATTTTATGACATTTGTCCATTTTATACAACATATAATTGCATGTTAGTTACACACAAGTTATAAAATGATTTTTTGTGTATGATAAGATTTTAATTAATGAAAGTTTTTGTTTATTTTTTTCATAGAAATCCACATCTTTATTTCAAAAGGAGGATCAGAAGGAGAGGAAGGATTTAGGGTTTCATGATTAAATGGTATTACATTGGCAATGATAGTTTCATCTTGAAAAATAATAATGATGGAATTTTAAGTTTGGGGGACAAATTTAAAAAACACCATATTTCACAAAGGTTCAAAATTTTAACAAGTTTTACAACGGGTACAAATTAAACAAGATGGTTATGTGAATAACTATAGTCAATTTCAAAAATAATCATAAAAACACAAAGCCTTGATTTTTGAGATGGTCATAGAATATGCATAACATGAAGGTAACAAACATTGATGATTGAAAATGAAGATTCAAGAGAAAGGTTCAAGGTTTTTTCATAAGCATGAAAACTATGAAGACAAATAATATAAACATAGACCTAAATATAAATCCAAACATAAAACATAAAAATCAAAACAAAATCACAAGATGCTAAAAATAAGAACATGAAATATGCAAACAAATATTTATTGTGATAAAACATGAAAACATAAACAACAAAGGAACATAACAAGGAACAAGATCGTACTTCAAACTAATGTTGAACAAATTAAAAGTATTATTATTATCCTTTCGAGAATTTTGTTCAAAGAAACTTTCATGGAGGTTTTCATGTGTCCATCAACCAATGAAACCTTTTAAAAAATTTCTTGATTATAAATGAATTATGAATTAATTAAGAATGAACTAAAAAACTTGGGAACGAAATACGAGTTAATAATAAATGGACTATAAATAATTATCAATGCATTATGAATGAACTACAAATTCATGAATGGAAATTCATGTGAATGAACTCCATTCATCATATGACCATGTTCAATATTGACATCGATAACAAGTTTCAACAATGGTTATGGGATGAAACAAGATGGTTATGCATCACATGAATAGTCAACTTTAAGAACATAATGATAAAAACATAAATCCCCAATTCCTAATATGATCATAGAATGTGCGCAATGCGATGGCTAAATAATGAAAGTTCAAAAGAAAGGAACAATGAAAACAAAAAAATCAATCAATGACAATTAAAGAGCAAGTTTAAAAACCATTGAAAAACAAGTTACAATTACAAGAAGGAGAAAGTTTTGAAACCTGAAAAATATTTCGTCTTAATTCTTGTAAAGTCCATTAGAGTTGTCAAAATCTAAAAAAGCTCGAATTTTATGACCCTTAGTCATCCATCATGATTCATAACCTGTAACACACATCTTCACAAAATTTGAGCACCAAATCTAGAATCTTGAAGCTTAAAGGTTGCACAATGCACAAAAGATACACAAAATTTCCAAGTTGCACAACAACAACCACTTGAATGCAATAATAATGCAAAACATTGAATGACACACATGCATTGTAATGTGCACAAAAACACAAAGTTGCAAAATAAAACAAATTACAATGAACATGAATTATAAGGTTAAAATTTTTAAGGATCAAGTCTAAATTTTGAAGGATTCTAATTTAAATTTGAATTTCAAGGAATCTTGATTTGCTCTTACAACCCAGCATCAACTTGAAGATTTTCATAATTATGGAGTTGCACTTCAAAGGTTTTCCCATTGCACAATGAATGGATCTAATTCTAGGATGACAAAATATGGACCTTGATGCAACAAAACAAGTTGCAACTTGCTATAGTTTACTCCAATGACTCATGAATATGATTCAATCTAGGAGCTAACTATGCGATATACTTGAACATCATAAGTACAAATCTATTGGTGATCTCACCTAACTTTGTGCAGGAGTTGATGGCAACAATTTAGGAATATGAAAGGGATTCTAGCGAAGGAGAAAAAAGAAAGTTAGGGCATGTTATAATCTGGCTAATTATAATATGCAAGCTTGCCGCGTGTGATGATGGGTTTAGGGTTTACATGTAAAGTGTTGCTGAAGTACTTAGTTAACATTAGGTCTAGCCTTTTAATGATTTTGGCCCCCTAAAAAGAAAACCCCATTTTGCAAGCTTTATGGTAGGAGCTCCACATTTTAGGTCTAAATTTGGCCACTAGAAAAAACCTCTGCTCCATGCGTCGATGATTAAATTACTCCTGCGGGTGGATTCTTTTGCGCCTTTTCGTCCCCTCATGTTCGCGAGCTTCTGGCATCTCAAATCTCGCTCGGCGACGGTGTCGGTGTTTCTCATACCCGCCGGTCCTGACGTTTGGCTTGTTTGTGCACAGCTGCCCTGTAACGCTCACAAAACCCTTGCTGCGCGTTAAACCCTAATGTGCCCGCCTCTTTGGAAACCCTAACGCTGCTGCCTACCTATTTTCAAACCCTAATCTCCTTGTAAACCACAAACCTCGGCGTCGTCGTCGTCGTCGTCGTCTCGCTCGGTCTCTCCCCTTCGCCACACGTTTCCTCCCCACGGACTCAGTTGCGCTTGCTGCCGTTCCTGTTGTTTGCTCTTTGCAGTTTCAATGCGCTTTGCAGCACCTTCCGGTTCTTGTTCTTGCATCCAGAATCCCACGCAGTTTTCCTTCACCGTGGCGGAAGAGATCTGTGTTGATCATCAGACTGGCGGTTCAAGGAGCAGGACCCAACTAGGGGGGTAGATCACAGAGCATCAATAATGCTGGAGGTTCAGAGATGCTGTCAGATAGACTGGGCGCCGAGTGCAATAGTAGCTCTGGCGACCAGTTTCGACGGGACAGTAGTAGCAGCGGCGCGGGAGAATGGAGCCATCGAGATATGGAGTGTTGCTGCTGGCTCTGTTGTCTGGCATTGTCAATTGGTAAGAATTGTGGAGTACATATCAGCGTTTTTCTTTTTCACGAGGAGTGGGGATTGTGTTCCAGAATAAGGATCAGCCTAATATGTAGCTGATGCCTGAATGTCATGCGTTATGATGTTTCTCAGAAGATTGCAGGTAGAAAAGATGCAGCAGTTTCGTCGTTAGTATGGTGCCAACCTGAAGATGAGGATGAACCTCGTGGCCGATTATTCTCTGCCGCTCTCGATGGATTTATCACGGAATGGGATTTGCGGACGCTTCAACCGAAGGTAGGTTTGCCGACTTGTATGTGAAGGCACCATGGAGTTTCGTGATCCGAGTTTGGATCTTTCCTTCTGGACCACAAACCATACTTTTAAGATTTCAGGAGGATTTGTGGTTTTGCAGGAGGTTGTGGAGTCCATGGGTGGTTCTGTGTGGCAGCTGGCTGCAGAGCATACCACAAGAGTACAGAAGAAGACAACGAGTAATGGGGTTCTGCAAAGTACAGGCAGTAGTAAGGAGGATGAGGGCAGCAGTGATAGTGAGGATGTGAGCATCAGTGGTAGTGAGGATGAGCAGCAGACTGAAAACAGGGAGCAACAAGTGGCACTTGCCTGTGAGGATGGATGTGTACGCATTTTTGTGGTTGCTGATAGGCAACCGGGCATGCTCTATAGCCAGTCATTGCCACGCATCAAAGGTGAGATCTTGTTTGCTATCTTCCATTAAGCAATGATGTAGTGTGGGACTATAGTCAGAAGCCCTTGCATTTTCTCATTTGTAACTCTAATATGCCATGTTACTGCCTGACATTGATGCTTTGGAGTTTCTCTATCTATTATGCTCAACACTGATCAGGATCATGTTACTGTCAAATCATTGTTGCATAGATTCCTCTGCAACTTCAGAGACATAATGCTCACTGTTAATCAATAGATAGTTCTGGAATTTCCATCATCAAACTATTAGACTGTTTGCTATGATATTGTGAAGGTGATTTGTTTCCCCTAGTTGGTGTATGAGCAGGTCGAGTATTGAGTGTGGCATGGACTTGGGATGGCACGCAGGTGCTGGGAGGTGGCTCGGATGGGTAAGCCTTGTACCTTTCATACAGAACACAGTATTTTGTTGAAACAGCTGTATTGGTATTCAGCATTTGTTGAGCTGTCTCCCAAGTTCTAGTCCACATTGAGTCTTCCCATGGCTTCTGGAATGTGACATAAGTTCATTTTGCAGATTTTTCAGATCATTGTTTGCCTGAAAATTGAGCAGACCATTGTATACTTATCTACACCGCCGCTGGGAGCTGAAGTTAGTGGTGAGTGGTGGCAGCTAGTCACTGGCATTGATGATGAAGCTGATGGTTTGGTGCTTTGTGAGTGGCACCCACAAAGTTATGACTAGACTCATTCTTGTCGTGGTTGGTTGGGTTTGGCCACAACTAGGATAATGGTTTTTGTGGAGTTTTCTCTGCAATCTCATAGATACATTGTTTGCTGAGCAGGTGTATACGCTGCTGGGATATTGCCAGCAATCGTGAAGTTTACAGAATTACTGCTGGTATTGGAGGCAAGGGGAGTGCATCAGATCTATGTATTTGGGACTTGTTGGTTTTAAGGTATGTGACTTGTTTTCCCCTGAATTCCATGAAGGTTTGACAAATGTCTTTGCTGAAAATTATAGTATAAATACCAAGTTCCCCACATGGAACTGCTGGATATACCTGTGTGAGTTCTGGTGGAGTCACATCCAACAAAGTACTTTGAGGATTGTGGCATTCATAATGTGTCTTGGAGGTGGTTTTGGCATTAGGATTGCATATGCCCCTTTACTCTGCCCTAGACTCTTTTGTGGGCTCAATATTCTTCAGAGCTGCAGCCACAAGTGGTGGAATTTACATTGAAGTGTGGTGATTTAGGGATGGGAGCATTGTGAGTGGTGACAGCAGTGGTAGCACCCAGTTTTGGGATGGCAAACAAGGCACCCTGATTCAGGTGCAAACTCGGCACAATGCTGATGTCCTGGCACTAGCTGCTTCTCCTGATCATCGATCGGTCTTTTCTGCTGGTGCTGATGGTCAGGTAGGTACCTTGATTTCCTCTATACTTGTTTGATACCTGTCTACAGATTGTTTTTATGAGGATTTCTGAATCCAGTGAAAGAAGTTCCAGTAGTACTCCTTAAATGAGAATGAGAGAGGAATGGATCTTCTCTCTTTTTTGTGCATTCTTTTGGTTTCTCATCTCTTCGTACCACTGCCTGTAATTCTGATCTTAAGCCAAGAATTGTAGTCCGTCCTAGTAAATGGTAGTTTTGCTAGTTTAAAGAAAACCCCAGTCAACAACATTTCTCTGGAAGCCTCATACATTGAAGGTCTTGATGGCTCACAAGAGAACCCTTGACTTTAGATATGTTTTGGTTAAAGAGCATGGAGGAGCTAAGGACACGGGAGTCTCTCCAATAGCTCAAAGTGGTGCAAGCATCAAAAGTCTTTGCTGGGCACTCTGATGATGACTTTTTCCTTATGTTTGGTATCCAGACATTGGTATCCCAATGGGTGCATGGTGTGCAGTTACTCATGTAAAGTTTTTTCTCTTCACATGAGTTTTTCTCCAATTTTGAAGTGTACAGAATCCAATCCTTGTTGGAGTGTTTGCAGAGGATCTACATCTTCTTGACTTCCCTGATTCTCTGACCTTTACATATCTGGATGCAGACTCAATTGTCCAGGGGTGTACCTTCTAAGTGCTTGTGTGAGCTAAATTGAACATGGAATGGCTTCTATTGCAACCTCTTGGGATTATTACCAATAAGCCAAAAATGAGCAAATGTGCAAATAGTATCAATTTTATGTGACCAAAAACAATATTTGCATGCCTCACATGGTTTATATATTTCAGATTCTGCCAAGTGTGGAGTAGTTGAGTCAGTATTATTGGTAGTTCAGGCTTAACTGGTCTGCTAGAAAATGGGTTAAGTTGCCAGATCTGAAACAGCTATAACCTTATTATCAGGTCATCTCTTAATTCTATTCAGGTTGAATTAAAGTGTAAGTAATGAGAAATTCTCAGTTCTTATGGAGATATACAACACTGTTCTTCCATTTGGTATTTTTAGTTAGGGAGCTTTTTGAAGTCCACTTGGACATCATTTTTCTTGTCCCTTATGTCTGTTTTTCCTATTTCTTTCATCATAGTGAGTGCACTCTGTGGTTTTCTGTTTTTCCTGTCTGTTTTTCTCTATGTTTTTCCCTTTGATGGTATTAGGTGCAAGCCAGTATCAATGCTAAGTCTTCCCATTGCTTCCGGATTTGTGACAGAAACTCAGTTCACAGGCTAGTGGTTATCCTGGCCTATACCTACTGTAAGGAACTGATGAAGTCAGTGGGCAAGTTGTCAATATTGAATGAGGAAATTTGGTTTTGGACAGGTGGTGCAGTTCCATTGCGTAGAAGAGAGCAGTAGGTTGGCAGACAATCCTTTGACTTCTAGTCCTGTTGACTTCATGATGAGACCTACTGGTGAAAAATGGGTGTATGTTGGAGGGAAGCGCACACATACACATGATGTTAGGGCCTTGACTGTTGCTTTTCCAATTAATAATGAAGGTATTCTTTTGTGATGCTTTTGTGCCTATTTTTCACTCTGCTACATTCCCATGACTCTGTACTGAAACGGTTCTATTTTTACTGTGGAGTGCATCTTTCAGTGCACTAAGGGTTGATTGTCATCTCTGTTTCTGCAGACCTGCCTGTACAGAAAAGAAGAAAACAGCTTCAGAAAAGTAAGCTTTCACAGCAAACTGATTACAGTAAATGGGCCTTGTCACAGACTGCGATGCTCATTTCAGGAGGCAATGATGCCAAGCTCTTTGCGTATCCTGCCAACAGGTTCCTCTGTTTCCACCCTCATGATATTTCCCCTGCCCCTGAACGGCCCTTTGTTCAGTTGGCACATCAATCAGCAGTGCGAAGCGGCACGTTAATGATGGCACAGCATCCTACATGGGTTGATGTTTGGAATATTGACACATATGAACCTGCACCAAATATGCACCACCAGAGCATAATTCACAAACAAAGTCTGCTGGGGAAGCGGAAATGGGAAAATTCCAACAGTCATTCTCACTGCAATGGTCATGGGCCTCATGGTAGAGGAAACAATGATATTGAGAACTATGGCAATGGACATGGATATGGTTCTAAAATCAGTTGTAGAGGTAATGAGGAGTACATGCAAAGCAGCATGCACAAGGCTCAACCCCTAACACATCTGGCAAGAATAAAGTGTAAATTATCTGGGCATATCGTATGCAGTGCTATATCAAGCAATGGCTGTCTGGTTGCTGTTTCTGACGGTCAGAGACCCCATCTATATCAGTTAGAGCATGATTTCACAAACAATTGTGTCTCTGATGGTAAGATGATGCAAATATGTAAGAAGAAACTCCCACCAGTTTTGAGAGCCACCCACTGTATGATATTTAGTGCTGACTCAGGGCGTCTACTCCTTGCTGGTCCAAAGTTGTCAGTTTCGGTATGTGAATTTTTTCTTCCCTCCTGCATATGAACTAACTTTTTTGATGCAGTTGCATGGATCCTTCTGTTCATTTTGCAGTCACTCCTTTTGTTTATAACTTGTCAACTTTGTACATATAATGATTTTTTGAGGGTTTGATTCCAGGTTGTTGACACTAAAAGTCTGGAGTTGGTGCATACTTTCCAAGTGCCCTCAGAAACTTTACAGTCAAAATTGTCAAAAGCAGTCATAATGCTCATGAGTACCAGTTCTGATGGTCAATGGCTAGCTGCTGCCACAAGTTCTGGGCATGTTGTTGTTTTCAATATGGAGACGTTGAGGTAAGCCTTTTGACACATCTTTCTCTAGCTCAGGAAATGACTCAAACAAGTCTGTTACATCAAGGAGTCTTCAGTGCAAGGACATCAGTAGTGTGCACCTGTCATCCACTCCTAATGATGATCAAATGTTGGTCAAGTGAGCACTACTGCAATTGAACAAAACAATTTGAGTCAAAGACCATGTCATGCTTCAGGAGATATAGATACTCCTATGTATTATTGATCATATTGATGAGGGCAGCAGTACTTGCCATTGCAAATAGTAAAAAGTTACAAAGTACTTTGGTCATTTGTAGGCACTGTCTGCATTAGTTATAGGCTACGTTTTTTGTATGATGAAAATGATGGCAATGGAGATGCAAGACATGGGAGCCAAATCAAACCACTCTACGCTTGGTTTTTTGAGTACAGGTATCACTGGACAGTACCAGTTTTTGATGGAACGCCTGCAACTGCTGCAGTTTTTCATGCAGGTTTCAGCAATGTGCTCATAGTGAGCAGTGCTGCTAATCAGCTTTATGTTCTAGATGTAGAAATGAAGGTTCCTGGTGAATGGTACAAGCGCTATGGCATGCATATTGCAAAGCAGTTGCTCGAGTTCCCAGGAGGCATTGTGGGGCTTTCTCTGCCACTGTCACCAGACTCTACCTCCATTATTGCCTATAGTTCAAGGTAAATATTATTTTCTCCATTGTTCTCACATTGGAGTTGAATGGAGTGTCTTTCCATGGATATGATTGGCAGAAAGTGGAAGTCCATTTGGTTGGTGTCAGACCTTCCAATGATGGTGAAACCTTTTGTGCTTACGCAAAAGAATGGTTGTATGTGCTGTGTAGTGCAATGTGTGTCATTGACTTCAGCAAACTCATGCTGGATGAGGGCAAAGAGGATCATGACAGGGGTGTTAAAGCTGTAAACAGCCAAGAACATGGAAATGGTACAACAATGGAACTAGTAGTAAATGGAAATGGAAATGGCCACAAGCAAAATGGAAGTGCTGTTCCTAAGAAATCTATAGGTACAAGGTTTGTTCCATTCAAGAATCCTGTATTGTTTTTGGGGCACACAGGGTTTAGCTCTGTTTTTGTTGTAGAGAAACCATGGTCAGAAGTGTTGCAGCAGTTTCCTGCACCTGTCTTCAGGCATGTATTTGGCACTTAAGCTGTTCTAATGAATGTGCCAACCTTGAAAATGCAATGACATGGTTTTCATCATTTCTAATTGTATGAGGTCATTTCTTGTACCTTTTGGTCAAGGATGCAGAGGAGGCAATGTCTTTATAGTTTTATCTTTCTTTACTTTCTGATTTCTTAGCTTCCATCTCCCACCATGTTTAAGTTTAGTCTTGAAAGTGGATACTGAATGCTTGAAAAGAGGAAACATTAGATAGTGCTTGCCTTATATTTGTATCTTTACGCCAGTCAAATGATATTCTAGAATTTGACTCAGGTGATTCTTTGTAACAAGTTGATCAACTGTTGTTTGCATGGAGACTCAGAAATGAACAAAAGGTGCAGCTATAGGTTGACTCTTTGATGTTTAAGGCATGAATGAATTTCCAAGAGCCTTTTCCTCTGGCCAATTGCCCAGGTTCTTTAGTAGATGAGCATGCACTTCAAGCTCTTTGTGCATAGTTACAAACATCAAGCTAGAATTATTATCTGAACTCTAAATGATGTTTTCTGATGCCATAGCTTGTCCAAATGTAATCTTAAAAGTTTTAATTCTGATAGCCAGCAATATGATTCAACAAATGTGGGCTTCATCTCCCATTCAAGAATGTCATCAAGTCCAATCATTAGCAAACAAATGGAAAATAGGTTTTTGCAAATGTAATCAGCTTACCATGGGCATGTGACACTTGAGAAACCAACCACATTGGTAGTGAAACCACATTGGAGGCCATAGGAACTCTTCTTTTCTGCACTACCAGAGCTCTTCAACACCAAGCCTGTGTATTCACATTGGTAGTGAAACAACATTGGAGGCCATAGGAACTCTTCTTTTCTGCTCTCCCAGAGCTCTTCAACACCAAGCCTGTGTATTTAACGCATGATGAGTGTTGATTACATGCTAGAAAACATTTTCTGGGGTGGAAACCACTGAGACTACTGGAGAACACAGGGGATGTGCATTACAAAGTCTGAACAGATTTAATCAATCATTCATCAAAGCTGCAAGATACTACAATAAATAAGTGAAAACAGAGATCTAATATGTGAGAATTGATCAGATAAAGATAGACAACAGAAGGAAAATAAAAATCACATTTCAAAATAGGTGCACAGAAAATGTCATGATACGCATGGAAGAAAATCTTAACATGCTGTACTAAGCAAATTACTGACAAATGGTTAGCCCACAAAGCAGAGATATGTATGTTACAAAGAAATGGGTCATTCTACAAATGTGCTCACCAGCACATTCTAAGGAAAGAAAGACACAAGGCCACACCATGTTAAATTCCCAAGTTAGACTGAACATTTCATTTTGCCTGATGAAAGTTAATCATCAATCCTTCATTCTTGCACCTGAAGGCATGAAGCACATCCAGAACAGCATTTCTGAAGATCTGTAATAAATAATCCACACACTAATATAAACAACAGATTGGCAGTGAGCACTGCCAAATTACTGATATCATAGAAACCACAGGATAAAGACTGAAAACAAGCTTGCAGAAATAGGTCGCTGGTGGCTACAACAGAAACTAGTTTCTGTACAATCTCTGGATGGTGATAAATTGGCACAAGTTGATAAGCAAGTTTTGTGACAGCGTCTCATGTTACAACTTTGACAATGATCCAGAATGATGTCCACATGGCCATAGATGCAGCCCGGACGACAATAGGGTGGCTGTAAATCCTGTCCCAAATTGACAGATTTCCAACATCAGTATTTGAAAATGCTCAGTGCAATCTCTCCCAAAAACATTGGTACTAAAGTTAAGCATAACCTTCAAGTATCGTGCCTGTCAAATGCAGAACAATATGGTAATATACATAATAGCCTTGGGATGAGTAATTTCTAAAGATAACAGCACTCAGAAGACTAATAGCACTGCAGCCCAAATTTTGGTGCAGCTAGTACTTATGGTGTAGTGAAGAGATTACCAGTCATGCCAGCTACAGCTAGCATTCAAGTATATATTAATGTGCATAAAATTTTCACAATGGAACACTTCTGCAGATTGTGGAACTTACGAAAGTGCTGTTGCACCCCAAGAACCAGCAGTGTAGAGAAATTTGCCGGTTTCCCAAAGTTGGTGAATTTTTCCCTTCTTCTCCACCTTCTTGAATGCTTGTGCTATAGCTGTTCTCACAGCAGTGTAATTTCCTTCAGTTGAAACCCAATGACCTTATGATAGTTATCTAATACATGTGAAACAGATGCAAAACATCTAGCTACATGCACATCCTTGCAGGAGTGCACATCCACAAACTACTCAAGGGGCAAAACCCAATCAGGTATTGCTGACAATGAAAAAACCAAGTATATAACCTAGACAAGGGAAGTCAAACTTATACCATCTTGCAGTTCCTTTGTGGACAGATTCTGCAGTCCAACACCAAGGACAACATATCAGTCTGTTCAAACCTATATTATAAATGTCAAGAACCCACCCACAAAATGCATAACAATATAGCACATCCTAGGGTGCAGATGCTTGGTCAGATTGGTGACCAGGGGATTCACTTGAACTTTCAATGGGAGGAGAAGGCTTTTATTTGAACATGACTAAAGAAGGAAGCACTGACTGCACATCCTGCAAAGATATCAGCTTGATTGGAGCACCTTCATGAATCAATCATACTCCATGCAGGCAACTGGATTTTTTAGGGCAACAGGTAGGGGCTGACTATTTAGCTGTTACCGAGTATGGTGAAGATATACCTTCGCTTGGGGGATGGAGGAGATGTAACAGGCCATGAAGCTTGCAATGCTATCAACGATATCTTCCTGATTGATCAAAACATAGCCATCAGCTCCCACACAATCTTTCACCTCCTTGTGATCCCCACTTGGGACCAAGTCAGTTTCAGAGAGCCATAGCCAACCATCTAGATCATCCACATCAGACCTCAAAAGGATGCCACCTGCATCCACAACATGTGCTATCAGTCTACAAGCAGGAAAATTTTCACTCTTCAAGGCACTTGGTTTGTGAAAACCCTGTAACATCCCAAGACTACCAACCCTAAACCCCTAAACCCTAAACCCTCCCAAGACTACCAAAGCACCTCTGTACAAATTTATTACAGAGCCTGGAAACCTGTTGCAATGCTCTGATCCGAATGTCTTACTTGTCTAAAAGGCCATAGCTTAATTCAGTCGCCTATCAGATCTGTCAATGAAATGCAGTCATTTACTGACACACAAACCTATGGGGAGAGGGTGGGGTCTGCAGAGAGGATTTGATGCACAAACTGAAAGATCTTTCACAGTTTGCTTAAGATAGGATTGCATAAATCATTTGGGAAAAATGTTCAGAATTTGTCACCCTCTGCTTTCACTGATATGGACTCTGAAGACATCCCATTTGAGGCATTTGCTGATGATAACTTTGGCTTCTCCAAAAATGCAGCAGATTCTACATTCAATTTTAGCTTCTTGTACACCTATCACAACCTCAAAGAACAAGCTTGAATAGAAAGGAAGATTGCTAAAGGTTGCATCCACATAAATGAGACTCTGATCTTTGAATTCTCACTGACACAGTTTGCAAATGGTCGATGTTCCAGAAGCCTTCAGGTGAAAGATTATGTGCAAATATGTGCAAACTTCCAGAGAATGTCCCAACATGATCAAGCTTACGGAAAACTACATGCAAAACCCTAGTAATAATAGTAAAAGTTTTTTTTTAAATTGCACAATCCTCAATTCCTGCGCATTTGCACAAGATTGATATATAAACGATAGCATTGAGCGCGAGTCATAATTCTCAGCTGAGAATTGGCTGTGTAATTGAAGACAAAACCGGAAAACAGATGAGCATAAGAAAAGGACTTACTTCCATAGAGAGTTCCTCAGAAAAATATCCGTCCTCGATTTTCTGCTGATGGAGCTGACAGAAGGCTTGCTCATACATGGCGATGATAGCACGGAGCCGTGAATTCTCCTTCCTCTCCGACTGCAGTTCCTTTTCAACCTCAGCACACTCCCATTCCTTATCCACAGCTTTACCTACCATGCGCTGGTAGTTCCACTCTATCGCTCCTACCGCGGCCTCTGCCATCTCCCCTACCGACACTACCATCTCCACTCCGGAGATGCCCACACCATAATTCTCTAAGCTTTACAAACTGTGTTGGTGTTGGTGTTTTCTGAAGAGCGGTGGGTTTTCCCGTCTCTTCTTCCCTGGCGAGAAGGGAGAAGGAAAGAGGAAGACGAGTGTGTGGTCTTTATCTTTTAAATATTCCTTCATCTTCTTTCCAGTCTCTTTCATTTCTGCCGGAATGAATCCATCTAACGTCAGATTTTTCCTTCCCACCTCTTCAGGATTTTTAGTATTTTATAAAACCGACCATGTCCCACTTCTTTTAACTTTTTTTCCATCTGCTGAATGAAACCCAATTAGGCTAGAGCCATTTCTTTCCCGCATCTTGAATATTTTCGGTATGGTATGTTGTGGAGCGACGCTGCTGGAGCTTGATTTGCAGGACGCTACCTGGCTACAACTTGGGTGCAGATCACTTTGGCGGAGGAAGCCAGAGGGCTCTCGTAAGTAAAGGCCGAGATCTTAGTTTGTAGCAGTGGCTAATTCCAACTCAGGAGATCACGCGCAGCGACGTTGCCCACATGCTGCAACGTGAAGGCGCAGGCTTGCCTGGCAGCCATCGCCACAATCACGAAGAAAGCTCTGTGTTTCTGTGGTGAACCCGTGTGTATATGGGGGTATCCTTGGGATAATGGGTCCGGGATGTCCAATGTGGGCTTCCCTTCCTTTTTTTTTTCAATTTTCTTCGGGTTTTTCAGGGGAGGATGGACTGTGTTTCCACCCATATTTAGGTTTTTTTTTCGTCCATTCAGTCGTTGATCTGGGTTTAGTGAATGTATGGGTGGTTTTTGAGGTGTCAAGGTGGTGATCATTAAGAGATCTTTCTTCAAGAAAAAGATGATGAAACCTTGGTAAGCTCCATTTAACCAAGCACCCAGCAAAGGGGGAAAATAAATACATAAATAAATAACAGCCAGCAAGGGAAGAAGAGAAAGGATAGAAGTCCAAACAACATTCAAAAGTGTAAAACACACAATGGGGAGCAGCCCTAAGAGGAGAAATCAAGTAACCTAGGACCTAAACCCATCATTAGTAGCATGGAGCAAGCCATGGAAGGAGATGGGCGAAAAACCTGGAAAAACACCAAGCTTGGAAGAAGCATTTCCTATTGTTGCAATTGCACATTGCAAGATAGTGGCAACCCAAACATTCTAAAGAATCAGAAACATTCTCTGCTTATAAAATGAACGCAAAATCAAAAAAGGAGGTCTTCCAAAGCCTTTCGCCAACCATGCCATGTTGGCACATCAATGAAGGAAGTTGTCAATCTGCTAGTGTAAACATCCAAATATTTCTATTATCCAAATAAAATCATCTTTAGGATATCGATCACAATATGACACAACCCTTGCTTAAGCTACAATCATCACAATCACTTCTCAAGAAGAAACAACTCACAAAACAAGATTTATACAAGTCAAGTTAACAATGATTATGTTTGTCAAAGTGCGAATACCATTTATTGTAAGCACAATATTCACTTGTTGTCACAATGATTAGAGAGATGGCACTAAGAAAACATGAATTTGTTCACACGAAACATGGAACCCAACATCCCTAGCAATGGAGGTGAAAGAATTTTGAGCCACATTACATGTCATAGTGCACTTTCCCCACGAGAGAAAAAACAAAAAAAAGGACCCAAGTCTAAGCTAGAAGAATAAAAACCCAAAGTGAGTGACAAAGGGGTACAAGAACAAATTATGTTTTAGAGTCCCCACTAGTTGCGAAGAGTGTATCAAGATATGGAAAAGAAACCTAACAAAGCAATAAGTTTAAAGGAGCCCTCACTTATAGTGTCAAAACATCTCAAAATAGAAATGACGTGTGTTTTTAACAAGGTTACCGACACCTTTTAACTATAAATGGCATGTAAAATTGTTAGAAGAGGGCATCGATGCCCTTTGCTAATCACATCTTCATTCATAGAAATGTGAACTTTTAAATATGGCAACTTTTTATGGTGGTGGGATTAAATAAAAATCTAAAACTTTATTTAGGATTTTTTATGTTCTTATAAATATAAGTGCATTTGAGCCTTGAAAGTTGAAACATGGAATTTGATGCAAAACCATTAGAACAAATGTATTGCACACTTCATGTTTTGCCTCTTATGGTTGAAAATTCTAGCAAATTTGTAAAATATGGGCATGATCCATGTCTTAGGGCTGGTTGCACATAATATTTTGAACTCCCATTGCCAACACATTTGTGCTTGATTATCCATTTGGCTTTCTAGGAGGTAATTGCTTTGATGGTCATGCTCCAAGGTTCCTTAATGTCAACCCCACTTATGATTATGTTCTTCAAGCTTGTAGCATGCCAAACATAATCCATGTACACCATGCCTAAATTCCTTTCCAATTAAATACCATGGACTATTCCTCTTCTAATGTATCAAATATTCACATGTTGTGATGCATATCAATCCTTTTCAATCATGTCAAACCAATCAATGTAGTTGCCAATGGCAATGTTATTGTATGTGGGCACAAACCCCTTCAACCTTTGCCACATTGCTAAAATCTTCTTCACTCCCAAGTGGGATGAAAAATGCATGTCCTTTGGTGGCATTAACATTTGCTTTTCTTTTCTTTACTTTCAAACTAATGTCAGTCAACCTTGCATTGGTGTAAATGTACATCAACTCTTGAACCCTTTTGGAGGCAAATTTATTTCACACCTTACTATGCACAAATTGGTATGAATTCCAATTTTGTTCACATGATGATGCACACACAACTTGCCCCAAGATCCATCATACTAACAGTTCGAGCATTATGGCCACACATGCACCAAGCCAAATTGGTCCCACCATTCATGTGGTAAGAATGGATATTCCTTTGTGTTTTTGAATTCAAAAAACGGTCTTGGGCCCCAATTTTTAAAAGCCTTAAACTCCAAGTGCATTTGAATCTAATATTCATGGTTGCGTATTAACTTTTGTATGACCTTGTTGAAGGCAATTTTGATTATGGCACTATCATGGATGTTAATATTTTTTGTGAACTTTGGGTTAAAGGCTACCGGCCAACTAAAAGTCAATGACAATCAAGTCCCACCTTAATGTGAAATTCATTTCCAAGCAGACAACCATCTCCTCACCCATCCCAAATGATGGATGGTCCTTCATTTGCTTGAAATGTGCATTGACTTTTAACATTGTAATGTAGGTGATGCCTATTTTTGGTTGGCTCCCATTAAACATATGCATGGCAATGAATAGGGGTTTTGTCAATGTCATTATGATTTTGCATCGTGCCCAAAATTTATCATCATGGATGATGTGCTTAACCTTTATAGCCCCCACAAAATTCCTCTTACCCTTCAAACTATGGCGATATGCATCCCATTTTGCATCAAACAACATGTGATCCAAAATGGGTCACACTTGTAAAAGACATTTCATCATCATGAAAGTAGTGCCAAATTGAGTCAAGATTGGAGTCACCAATTTGAGGCTTGGTGAATATGCCTTGAACATTGTATTTGGGCCATGTTAATACTTTATGTAATGCACAAATTTTTTTTCATTTGCAATTAGCTTGGAAAGCCTTTTTTTTTACAACCAATCCTTTAAAATAATAATTATTGCATGAGCAAAACATCACTATGTACACAAATGGGGGAATCATTCCACAAACAATTTGTTGACTAATTGGTTTGATGTAACATTCTCCACACAAACTTGCACAACATTTGTTGGCCTTAAGGTCTCAATCACCATTGTAATGGCATCAACAAGAAATTGAGTCATTTGACTTCGCCTTTATTATTAATGGATTTTTCAAACACATTGCCAAATAGGCTAATTGATATCACATTGATTAATGGGCATTCTAAAACATCAATCCACTCATTTGAACAAATGATGGACCCATGTTTTGTATGATTGGAATGCACCTTTGTAATAACTTTCTCCATTGTTGTATTTGATTTTGTTAACAATGTGTTTCACAAGGCTTATAAGACAATGGGGCATAAGCCTTGTTGGATCCTTCATACACTCAATGAAATATATTGATCTTATGATGTTGAAAGAGATTGAATGAAAGTAAAAAAACATGACCCATTTCCTATTCATGATTTGTGTAACACTTTCATCAAAAGGTTCCATGATGCTTGTATGCCTAACACAACACATTGCCATTGATGAACCTTATGACCTAATATATGCAACCATGAATTGGGTACAACTCCCTAATTCATGATTTGTTCCAACATGACTTGGCCTAGTAAATGGCAATTGGGAGTTTGGGATTGTGCTCGAACTAAGAAGAATGTTGAACACACCTAAACCACCATATGTTGATGGTGTTCCATTAAACTACCCATAATGAAGATGTTTAAATGTCAAGTTGGAATATCCTTCTTGTTAGCATTTAGAAACATTTGAATGATGAAGGGGTCTTGTTTTTTACATATCAAAATGCAAATTGTTTTCCAATTTTCCTTCCCTTTGACATCCAAAATGTCCCCACTTGCATTCATTTCTTCCCACAAATGTGTGCCCACATAAACAACATTTAATCATTTCACTTGCTAACAAATCAACAACCTTCATAACCTTGCACTAATAATATCATTTTGCACCATCGTAAAAATGTAAGGTTTGTGTGTACTGTGCAGGTGTGCAAAAGAAATTGTTATAAGCCATTAGCTAATGAAATTTGTTGGATTTAGTGGTATGAATATTTTTTCTTAGTTATTTTGAACTAAATAAAAGTTAAATTTGTAATAGGACTTGGCAAGTTTGTGAGAAGTCTAAAAGACCAATGGAAATGCTAAAAAGGGATCACTTTTGAAATTATCGACAAAATAAGGTTGTGTGTAAGCTTGATTTTGTTTCTTTAGGCCATCGAGGTTATTATGTTTGGTGATTTGAATTTTTTTTATTAGTTATCTTTAGTGAATTAATAATTAAATGTGTAATAGGGTTTGGTAGGTTTGTGAGAATTTTAAAAGACCAATGGAAATGCTAGAAATGGGTCATTTTTTAAAATGGTCAGCAAAATAAGGTAATGTGGAGGCCTTATTTTTATTCTTTGAGCGAATGTGGTTATTTTATTTGGTGGTTTGAATATATTTTCATATTGATTTTCAATGAAAAAATAATTAAATGTGTAATAGGGTTTGGTAGGTTTGTGAAACTTCTAAAAGACCAATGAAAAAATTATATATTGAAAGGAACCATTTTTTTAAATGTTCAATAAAATAAGGTTATGTACATAAGCTTGAAGAATTATTTTTTCAAGCTAATGGGATATCTTATATCAAATGCATGATTACATTTGAAACTCATGAGTCAAAAGTGAAATTTAATTCAGTCATCATTGATCATACAACTTTATTTACAATGTAAATTAATTACAAAATGCATAATCTCACACATTATAGATTAAATTGTGGAATTGTTCAAAAATCAAAACATTGGCAAGATGCAAGGTAGCCCAAGGCCCAAAAATAACATATTACATAATTTCTTTAAATACGACTCTAGGACAACTATAACAATTTAGCTTATATAATTACTAATCCTAAACCATCAACCTATGATTAGTGAACAGATACCTTTGTAACCAAAAAGAGCGGGTCCAAGAAACCTACAGCCCAATGCGCTACACCCCCCCTCAGACCCTGGGTACTCACACTTTGATAGTCCGATTCACATCCATGTACACTTATCCCATCCTATCTGCGAACGGCCTACCTGCCCGATCTCCGATCCAGCTCGATCCGAGCTGCAACAGACTCAACAACACAAGACTCGACACGAAATGCGACTCTAATCATGCCTCACAAATGAATGTACTCAAGAAAATACCCGGATTCTCATTATCAGATTATGTACATAGTCCGAGAGCACAAGCATTGCCCTCGAACTTCAACTCCTCACAACCAGAGGGCCTGATCATTCCTCAAAACACTC
>Ga0209611_10005508_pt1 | contig 21159 bp, 17 predicted proteins | sample S1TSphgellanicum_3_FD_187693 | JGI IMG/M metagenome (GOLD analysis project Ga0209611, IMG submission 187693) | Host-associated microbial communities from peat moss isolated from Minnesota, USA - S1T2_Fc - Sphagnum magellanicum MG (SPAdes) (version 2) | ecosystem: Host-associated > Plants > Peat...
TAAAAACTGTAGGCAACATATTACATGAATTACATGGCAGCCAATGGACATGTACATCGTTGACACTATTGGATTGACTTGGGGGAATGGCCACATGTGGATGAAAGAAAGACATGGTCCAACCTATGCGAGTTGTCATTTGCCCCCAAAGAAAAATCAATGTTGCACTTGGCTGAACCAAACACCTATTCACCCTTGAAATGAAAAGTGCATGTCATAAACAAAAATCTAAAGGCATAATTTGCAATGGTTGACGCAAGCTTGGTAAGATACCCTGAAACATGGGCCCTTTTTAATTATAATTCATTCTTGTAATGACCATGTTTGGATGGATTGCAAGTAATGTTGATATAATGTGGAATGTTTAAAAGCTCAAACATAGTCATCACATGTTGTGTACAAGGAGGTGCCATGTTTTCCCAACATATATTATAAGCAAATATTATTCATAGTTTCAACAAGCTTGCAAGTTGCCATGTTTGCCCACTCGATGTCATTGAACTTTTGCAAATGCAAAAAAAATTATTTAACCCATAATGACACGCTCCCAACCTCCTCAATAGACTCAAATGTGGGTCTAAGATGAAAACAACGAAAGAGTAGGAAGTTGGGGCACGCTCTTTAGTTCATGGCATTTCGGGGGTAGAAGGACATGCTGGAGCTTTGGGATGGGACTAGGAAGATTGATAAGCACTTCAATCACTCATACAGACCTACACAAACCAAACAACAAGTTGGTTAATGCATAGTTTGAGCATTTTTGGTGCACGAATGAACCATGGGCAAATTCAAATTCACAAAACTCACCATGACCCGGACTTGGGGGAAGCCACCACCTTCCCCCTTATAGTATATTGTGTGCTTGGCCATGGGCCAACACCCAAATGACATTTTGTCCCGGGACTCCCAAATAAGAGTCTTGAAATTCCCAAAATTGGGACTCCTACGATTTTGGAGGCACATAACTTTGCGTGAAAACCTCTTATTGAAATTATGTTTGAAGAAAAATTGTAACTCTTGTTGAGATCTTTCCAATGGTATGTGGCACGCCACCTTCACACAAGGAAATCGGGGCGACTCCCAACTTTTAGTGGTGGAAAGTCAAATTGTCAATTTGACTCCCGGCCTTTCTTTTGGCCATAACTTGTGTTTTAAATGTCCAAATGGGTCATGCGAGCCCATTTTGGACATCTACGTTCCAAGAGCTTTCCAATGATATAAATAATATCCCGATCCAATGAATTTTGACCCTTCAATCGCCCTCTGAAGATTCGAAAGTCCCCTGGGACTCCAACTCCCAAAGTGGGAATTCTTTTGGGAGTGAGGGGTTCATTCTCTCACACTCTCTTACACTCCTAGGAGCATGACATGTGATTCCCGGGCTCGTTCTTTGCCCGCGCCTTCACAAGCCCTTGCCTTGGTCATGAACCCAAGGCTAGGGTTGTGACACATAAGTAGAATGATGTAGAGGATGAAAGAAAATCCTTATACATATTTGGTGAAAGAAATTCTTATATGAGTCATGAACCCCCCACATTGTCCAATGTGAAAATGTCAAAAGTTAAACTAATTGTCAAGCTTGTGAATTCCAATTTCGCACATAATACCAAACAAAAACCCCACTAACAACGAATTGGCACATATTGAGTGTCCACCTCTTCTAAGGATGTGGCATTTTTTACTTGTAGCATATGGTTTGGTGTTGATTTTCGAATTCAAGTTTGATTAGATTCTTGGTATGCATGTGAAATGATTGAATCCAACGGAACAAACATGTATGCTCTTTGTCAACCATCTTGACATTCGCATCCCTAGAGTCATAAATAATTATAGCAACATTCTAATTTGCTTGCATGTTGTCCACCATGAATCCTTTGAAGTTTGGTTTGGGAAACTCATGTTTGAACATTGTGTTGTTTAACTTTTTCCACATGATTGATTGCACTTTAATGTGTTTAGATTGCATGTTGTAAATTGCAATGGTTATGATTTTATAATATGTCAAATCATATACATGGCAAACCATTATTGTCTAGCCTTTAACATTGTCAAACATTATTAAAAATTTTTAGATTTCCCCCAACGCATCTAGGCCACTCCATTCCCAATCTTGTCAAAAAACATTTTGAAGATGAAAATCTTCGATTACATCAATATCGTCCAAATTCACTTTATGTTTTACTAGATTTTGAGTCAATCTGAATATATTTACCATGGAAAAAGTGGTCAACCCTTTAATAAACTAGGACTAGTTGCTACAAACACTTGAATTAAACAAGTAATTAGTGAAACAAATTCACCAAAATCATTAGGCAATAATGTTGAATTGATAAAATACATATTTATGTAAATAATAATATAAAATAATATATATTATTGATAATTTTATGATTCTTCATCCTATTAATAATGACATGTGTCACTACCTTGGCTAGGCTAAAAACTTAAATAAATAAACCACATAATCACATCTATGTAAAAGAATTATATCTAATCAACATACCACCATTGAGAATAACCATATCTTTTATGAGGTGTGATCTTTGAACCCCAAGGACATAAGTTACACCTTCACCACCAAACTAGATCACATGCTGTGAACATATAATACAATGTTACACATTTATTCAATATTTCATTTTAAACGTTACACAAACATCAACTTTGAAATTTCATGTCTTATTGACATTTTGTCCAAATGAAATAATTAAAGTTTACTTTTCAAGCTTTTTCAATAATGTACAAAATTACATTTACTTCCTTTTGAAAATGTAAAATCATTTGACCCAAATTTTTTTTGAATACCATCATTCAATAACATTTCACCAATTGTTCTTTAATTTCTAATAAATGGATAATATTTTTACTAATATAATAATACCTCTTAAACTAGGCTACTTTTAACTTTTATAAACTATTTTATCTTAATCTACTTTCATTATTCTAAATTACTTTTGACTATTATAGGCTATTCTTGCTTACTTTCAACAATTCTAAAGTTCTTTTTGTTATAATCACCATCAAGTCCAATTGCCAAAATCCTGAAAGAAAACACTGTAAGGAACTTTTCTGCACCTCCGACCCCTAACACAAATGAAAAGCTTGGCAGCACATATTCCACATAACTTTTCAAAATGTCAGCATCAGTTGTCAGGCCATCAAGCAGGCCTCTAAAATAGAGCAGTCGACCTGGCAGAGAAAACTATTGAAATTTGTACACAAGCGTGTATCAACAACTCATTGGCACTTAAGATTTTAATGCCACTTACTGAGAGTGGAGATTGAAATCTATTTGACTGAGAAGCAATTCTGCAGAGGAAACACGGGCCATTATTTATCAGCCCTTCAACATGACAAACCTTCCAGACAATTCAAAATAACATGATACGGTGAGGGTGCCTCCTCATCCTCACGCTATGCATGCCCGCAAAGATTCTACCTTATGCTTTTACCTTCACTGATGGGACAATTCACAACAATTCACAATGTAATTTATTTGTGCATTTAATGTTGAAGTACTTTCCTAATCTGCAAACTTCACAAATACCACTACTTTCTGTTTAGGAAAAACACTTCCATGTCAGCTACAGTTTCCTGCCACCTTTGCTACTTCTTGTGTTGAAGTGAAGGTGCAAGTATATTGGCCAAGCATACTCTCTTTCACTACTTGAAGGAGAGGCTGTGACTGCATTGTTTGCAACTTTCCCCAAGCTGCACAACTTCCTTCACTAATGCCAAATGTTTTCAGTTTCAAGAAAATACTTCCCTGCCAGCTGCAGTTGTCGCTACACCTTACTGTTTCTCTGTTTAGGTGAAAGGTGAAACTATGTCAGCCAAGGTCACAATCTCTCTCTACTTGAAGTGTCCAGCCTGTGATTGCATAGCTCATGACTTCTCTCAAATGAAGAACTCCATCACAAATGAGACTGTTTCCTCTGGTTGTTCTGTCATGTTACTAACTTCTATGTTGAGGTGAAAGGTATAGCTATATCAGCCAAGGTTTTACTCTCTTTCTCTCCCCAATGGACGGCTTGTGAATAATCAATCTGCACTCAAATTGAGACCAAGCTGCCGCCAGTGGCTAAGTTTAGGACAAACTCCCTGCAACAACAGAATCCCCCTTTAGACTGATTCAGTGATGATTCTCCTGCCTGCATACTCAGAAAACTTACTGACCTTCCTCTGAAGCGAGAATGTGAATATACACCAAGTAGATTACCTTCACTGAGCTCTCTGTAAAATCTCGTCCCTCAGATCCTTGGAAGTCCTCCTCAGTTTGATCTGTTCCTTGAAGAGAGTGCCTTTGCACTTCCAAGCTGCTGTTGTTACAGAGGGAAAAATTGACCTTCTGATTGACTATTTCATCAGCCTCCATTTCTGCCTTCACCCTCCTGGAGCTTTGAACCCCTTCCAGAACAGGATCCTTTTGACAATAACTGCCTGGATATGTGCAGTGATCAGATAGAAGTGATATTTCAGGAGTCATTGGAAGGAAATGCCCCTCTGTGCTGAAGACATACCTGTGACCAATCACACCACAGCATGTCAGCACATAATCCACACACAGGTCAAGTCACAAAGCCTTGAACATGACATCCTTCCAGTACTTAAATCCTTGTGTTCTCCATGGTCCAAAGCCTTCGATTACAAGCTAGCCTGCAAGATAAGAGAACAGTGAGCAGTGCATGATATACACCTGCCTTTAAACCAGATGAGAGAGCGCACTTACGGGTAAGGCCCATTTTCCACAATACTCTCTCCACCAGCACCCAAGTCAAAGAGCAGCCACAAGTACTTTACCTGAACAGTTGAAATACACCAAGGTGGGATGAACAATTATTACAGAAAGAAAAACTTGAATTCCATCTACAGCTCAAGAACTCTATCAAGAATTACATTAATGATCAGGAATGAAAGCAAACAAAGTTTCACTCACAAAGCACATAATTAGCTCATAGTTTCTCAATACTTGCAAGCAACACAGTATCTATGAACACCATGTAGTAGGAAGAGGCACATCTTGACAATATTATCCAATTGTGAACTAAAGACTGCTGAGTAACCTACTGTTTCAGCAAGAAAGAAGCTCTCCATATGGTCATCTTGCTCATGAGACTCAACATCCACAATATGACAGTAACCACACGGACACTTTGCTAAATTCTGCAAGCTTGCCAGTATGTCACGTCCACAATCCAAGTACCTGTTACCCCCATAAAAACAGTTCAGGATGTACTCCATAGGATTCCTATCGTTGTTCAGCGCATCAAAAGGCATAACGCAGAACATTGCAGGCTGGATGGAAAACAAGTAAACTTTGCCCTTCACCACTGTGAAACAAGAGTATACCCACAAACAAACTACAGCCAGCTAGAAAGCAGTTCAGATGAAACAAAAAGACGAATCAGTTACATAGGGTCACGTGTGGCCTTGTAAAGCATGTAGGTGCTCTCTATAAGCTCAGGACGCAGTGGATAGCTTCTTTGACCAGGCTGCACACCACAAACCAATGAAAATTGACAAGTGTTTAACAGCTGACCAAGCCTAAGACCAGTACTGTGATGCTCAACAACACAAAGCAACCTACATGCCTCTTATGTAAGGGAATTGCAGACAAAGCAAGTAGAATAGAATATCTTACTATTTAAATCAACCTGAATACAATTGGGAGAGTTTGATAGTGAGGCTATGGAAAAAAAACCTGAAGGAACAGAAGAAAACAAAACAAAAACAAAACTTGAGCAGCAGTTTGAAAAACAGTGATACTCACATACATGTTCAGAGACCTCCAACAGCAACATGTATGGCAGGGACTAAAATAGAAGTCAACCAAGGAATGGAACTTAAGTAATAGATGACCAACAGTTCAGCTTGGTGATAGGGGTTACAATCCACTTTTTGACAAATACCACAGCTAGAGCTGAAGGGTGGGAACAAGCATCAGATACGACTCTTTTCAAAATGGATGACATTCTTGCAGAGGGGAACAGAGTCAGAATTTCTGGAAACCTACTATAAGAATTCTGCAAGTACCAGACACAGTGAAAGCAAGGGTAACTGCAAACATCCTTCACACATCAGTGAGCAAAAACATGGACCCCTATATTACCTGCACACTGGAAGTAGCCAAATTGAAACCTTCAGGTGTGAATCCATAACGTTTCCATACAGTGTAAAAAGCTTTATGAGTGCGCACTGCTGGCTCCACATCTCCTGCCAAAACCTTGTAATAAAACAGGATAGCAGGGTTATTCAAGTGACAATAGCAGACATACTCCTTTCAAAGCTTCTTCATAACTGACAAGTTCATAAAGTTGTCATGTTACTACCTCCAATACCGGTTTCAAGCATAAGGCCATAACCTTATGACAGAGGTTCTACAATATCTAATGATATTGCCCATCACCTTATGCTTAAAATGGGTACTGAAAGTAGTACCATGAATCCTTTATGAACTTGCCAGTCATAAAGAAACAGAGAAAACAATAACTCATAATAACTCTCACGAGAATTGCGAAAACTCCATACTTGCAATTAAGAAAGCCAGAAAAAGGTTAAGACTTTCCTTGAAGTCAAAGAAAGACTTCCAGATAAGGGACTTTCAGAACCAGGAAGACAGAACACACAGAATGGACAAACTAGAACAAAGAAACAATAAAAGCAAGCAGTACGAGCATAAGTGACAATCTCTCACTTGTTCAGGGACTATCAAAAGTAAAATTTATGATAGCAACTTATTTACCACAACTTCCCACTGACTTCACCAGCTCCATACAGTGGGTATACGCCAGTGTAACCACTAACCTGCATACTGAGTTTCTATCGCAAGTTTGGACGCAACAGTAAGACTGGCTACTGACTGGCAACTACCAACATAACACAAAAGGGGAAAAACATAGAGAAAATCAGAGGGAAAAACAAAAAAACACACAATAAGAAGAAAAAACATAGAATAACAACCAACAGGGGAAACAAACAAGGACCAAGAGGGCTTTATTAAGGTCCCCACTTACAAGAATCTACACAAAATCATTTGGAAGACTCTGAATGCAAAAATTCCCAAAAGAAATTTCTCATTATTTAGCAACCCTCTAGTCCTCTTTAACAGGATCTTTAGAAGTTAGCCTTCATTCTTCAGAAGGACAATGAGATTGACCATCTGACAAACAAAGGAAACTTTAGAACTAGAAAGCCTCAAGAACTTGTTATACTGACTATTTATTTGCCCAACTTAGCAGTAATTGAGATATCGGAATGAACATGGGGCATACATATCATGTCAATATACCTGCATACTCTAGTGGAGAACATTTATCAAATATATCATAGGATACCCTTGAGGACTTTGCTTTACTGCTAGATCCAATAAGTTACAAGAGAATCCATTAGAAGTACAATTTAAATCACAAGACAGCTTTGGGTATATGCCACCGCCAAAAGAGTCTTTGTCCAGGTACATAAAACTCTCAAACTCTGGAAAGTTTGGAATAAAAAGATCATCCACAAACCTACAAACAAGGGACAATCTATGAAGTACAATAGACCATGTGTTGTTCTTTAAGAGATGCTCCAAAAAATCAAGCTCATAGGAAAAGAGATAGAAATTAGCTAAATAGACAGCACAATTAGCACCCATGGGGATACCAATACATTGTCTATAAGCACAATGACCATAACAAAGGAATAGATTGCCTACCAAAATATCCAACCAAGACTTAAGTCTGAAGCCTCCACAACTTTTGAAGTTATGGAGAGCCTCAAACAAACTTATCTCTTGCTTATTCAGATACCTGAAATCAAGTGAAATTCTTTGAACCACCAAAAACTTAAGCATCCAACCAAACACTCTGTTAACCAGAACTTTCATACAAACTTTTAGATCTAGTAGGTTGATCTTAGCATATAGAGTTGAAAAATTGACAACAGCAAGAGTGGAGAAGCTTTATCAACATCTGATCTCAAACAACTTAGGAGTCGTATCATATCCACTTCTGAGATCAATGTCCAACTACTAACAGAAGGAACACAAGCCTTTCTGAGCTTTGACACCTAAAGATCATTGACCACAGGTAGTATAGCTTTGTGGAAAGAACTGAGCCACTTAGAAACATTTGTGAGGGAAGTGCAACTAGATGCACAAATAAGTCTCAGTTCAACTGGATTTTTGTGGGACTTCTAGACTGCACAAAGAAATAGAAGACGCAGACCACACTCTTGACTACAAAAATTATGAGCCTTACTAAAAGAATGATGAATTCTAAGGATTTCTGACTCAGCAAGACTTGAAATCTCATACATACCTACTGGATGAATTAAGCTCAAAGAAAACTGAAGAATATATAGCTTTTCACAAACAACAAAATTAATACAACAATTATTATTATCCATGTAAGGTATAACAAAGAGAAAACAACAGTTTGAAGATAACATGACAATGAATACAGTCATAACCTTATGAGTGTTCATCACAAACTGTCAGACCATCACATTCATCATGAATAGCAGCTTTGAGCTATGAGTCACCCAAAACATCTCTGCAACATTAAATATGTGGAAGCTACAATAGTCCCTGCCAGGTTTGGGGCACAAAGAAAGTTGGTGAGGAAAGTGTCATATTCATACATACTTGGAGGCCTGGCCAAAAGGCTTGAAGACTATTAAAAAGTGGCCACACCACAATAGCTGAGTTCATGTTCACTTCCAAGTACCTGGGCAAACAAAATACAGACAACGTGAGGAAACATGAATTAGCAACTGATACCAATAATTATGACATCAACAGGTGTGGGGTCATCCTCTCTTACAAAGCCTAATTGCAATATCCAGGAACCATCATCCTTGCAATATCTGAAGTATGATAGGATGCAGACACCTTGCAATATCTTCTGTATGGTTTGAATTGGGTTGGCCAATGCCTAAGTCCTTACCATGGGTCATTATGAAGGTAATCCATGACAGACTTGTAAGCCTCCCTGAACATATACAGATACTCTTCATCACCCAGAAGTAGGTATGCCTACATAGGCATATGTTGCACACGTTAAGCCACATAGTCAGATACTTGATATGAAGCAAATGCTAATGAGATCCACACCGACTAACAGCTGTATTCTTGACAGAAATGATTCCAACCTCCAGTATTCAAAAGACCAAGTGAAGATTCTTTGTACCAAATCCAAATAATCCTGTAGGGCATTGAACTGAAATGAAGCAAAATAAGTTCAAGGCATAAAGCAGTGCAAGAAGAGTTGACCACAGAAGCCAACCTTGAGAAGGTATTCATAGAAAGAGTCAACGCTGGTACCAATGCCTGCATCCTATCACATCATTTCCATGTGCATATTTACATAGGTATCAGTATCTTGGGGCTTTACATTAGGAACCAATAGGCATTTCACTATTTACTACTGCACATCCTCTTGCTTACTAAATTCCCAGCAGATCAGAGACTCTATCCTACCAACCTGCTCTCCATTTCAGAACTTCAATCCATCGTCCTGTCATGCCCCACGATCATGAAATCACCTTATGAGTCCACTCTCCTGTAAACACATTGATGTGGGCTCCAACAAGACCCAGGTGCGATCGTTGTGCCCAAAGTCCTCGCACAGCAGTTCTAGAGACTTTTTCAAATTCTGTAACCAGAAAACCAAATAAACAAACTTAGACTTGATCTCAGGTGCAATATTGCATTATGTCTAACTCAGCACACATTGCAATTATGTTACACTCTACATTAACCAATCTCAATCAGCTTGCAAATCCAAGAAATATCCTGGTAGTCATGCTTGGTGACTTCAAGCATCTCTGCAGTCTCCTTTCTTGCTAACCACAGGAAGATACCAAATCAAGAAGAAATGCATTCACTCATGTAGGTGTTTACCAAGGTTGCCAGTCAACCGGCTTAGGACCCCAAATTCCAGGGTCAAAGTGCCACCACCAGCTGTTGAGGTCACCTGTACACCAAAATCTAACAGTTAAATGCAAAAAAGACAAAGACCACAATGATTCAGTGAAAAAGTGTCCAGTGCAATCTGGAAAAAATTCCTAGACCAGGTGGATAAATCTGAGAAATTATAAAGATCAACCTTATATGGACAAATGAGGGAGGATAAAAGAATGGTAAGGAGGGAGCTCAGTAGTCCCCAGCAAAAAACTAGACTATAATGTCAGTGTTATTCACTTCTACAACCATCAGGTCAGGCCATGGCTGTTGGGAAAGGCTCGCCTTGCCTGACTCTCATCCTGGCTGACCCCATACACAAGATTGACAGATCCATATGGTATACCTGCATGCACACCCCATAAGTTTCTTCATTGATGACAAAAGCAAGGTCTGAAGCAGGTAAACTCTGAGCTCTTGTGGCACAATTGTTCTAAACTTGAAAGCAAATATAAACAAGAGCTGAGAATTGATCACCACCAACCTGTGGGGGTCTCAAATGCAGGTAAAATTCGTCGACCCAAATCTTCTGCCAGGTGGAGCAGCTCATTATGGTATGCATCCACTTGCATTCCCTAGGTTCAGCCATCCCATGAAAATTAACCTTTGCTAATAATATTTTGCTCTCTGCTATTGATTTAAGGCCTTCATTGTGTGCAACTCAAGAAAAGTTGTTCATCTCAGCAAAGGAATATTAACACAGGGTTGCAGGTTCTTCCATCCTCAGTGATGTTTCATCAACCAGCTCAACAGCAAACAAAGTTTTTAAGAAAAATGCCTGTTATCTATTCCTAAAAGAATTGGCCTACAAACCTGATGCCCAAGACAAGTTATATACTACAGGCAATCATGAGACTGTTACCATGAACATTAGCCCTTTACTAGGTAGACTTTTGTGCGATGTTTGTATCTTTACCAATTTATTCTCACAAAAAATGTAACCCCAAGGTGAACACACCCTGCAGACTGTATAAAATGAAGCTAGCTCCATGCTACTGCAATAAGTCCTTTAGAGCTGGTGAGCTGCATTTAACTCCCTACTGTGCTGTTGGATGCAATGTGTGTGTGTGAATAAAGCCACAGAAACAGGGTGAACTCAATCTGTACAGTTCACATTGTCAGCTGTCCAAAAGTATGAAAACCCAATACCGTTGAAGCATCACTGGCAACCAAATGTGCTGACAAGAGGCCACCAAGGACTCGAATAGTTGTTTCAAAAACCGATACTGTCTTATTCTGCACAACCAAAGGAATCTCTTCACTGAACCAATCTACAAGCAAGGAGCCAGTTCAAACTAAACAATTACTATAGCCTTTGATTCCCCATGCAAATAGCCTCCAGCCATGTAGCATGCAAAATGTGCCCCAGGGGGAGTAATGCACCTTTCCAAATTGGAGATTCTTGCCAAGCCAATTTACAGCTTCACTAAACCGGGCACGATCACCCAGCAGTGCAAGCATGTCCAGTGCATCAATCTACCATCAAGGGTAAAAAAAAGAGATTACTAATTAATCGACCACAAGGCCTGGTAACAGAACGTTTAAGTACAGTATTGTTTCAACAAACAATTCACTTATCCATCCGGAAGTCTCTATTGAACTGAATATGAACTAAAAACACCGGAAGTGCTAAAAGACACAAATCCATTTTCTGAAGGAATGCTCAATGGAAGGAACAGAAATACAGAGACATTACAAGTGTAAGAGAATAGCTGCCAAGAGTGTCCTCCCCAGTACAACTCATAGGCCTAAGTTCATCCAGTGGGAAAGCATGGCGCATATAGTTGTCAAATGCATGGTAAAACATTTCCTTCACCTGCAAAGAAAGGTCTCCAGTCATCATCAACAAAAGCCAGAGGTATTGAGTCTTGAACCAAATCCATGATGCCTATATCACTCACTGCAGGTGCACAAAACAACCAATTCAAACTAGAACTTGACAAGATTTCTTCATTGAACAGCATGTAATGAGGGTGGTCAAATAGTGAGTATCAAAATGCCTTTCCTAGGCCCTGACCATTAGCATTATAGACCCCAAATCCTGTCACAAAATGATGTAATGCAAACAATCACCTATTTTGCTTCAAATCTCGCACAGATTCAATAGTGTGAGATTACCCAGCAAATATTATTAGACGACCTCAAGACAATGATGGAAATCCTAAAACCCTACTCCCTTTCCTTGTCAAACATGTTGGAGCAATTGGATCTACACTGTTAAAAATACGTTTACAGACAATGTCCACTTCAGGAGTGACTATGAGCAAATGCCACAACACTGCTTGAGAAACTGTGTTGGAGGGTTGTTACACTTCCCTGCTATCTTGTAGTATGATGAACTGTTGAAAGCTGTCAACAGTGGGTGCATACCAGAAAGAATTATGGCCACTCCTGAACAGAAATACTCAACAGAAAAAGTCTGTGGGACAAATGATGCAGATGCATGCTGAGTTCTTCTCATCCAGTACTTTAAAACATTTTTTCTTTAGCAGCAGATGCACACTTCAAGAGCATTTTGTGTCATTTCAACAGCACAATGCGAGCAATTGAGCAAGCAATCACATTTATACTGTAGAAGCGATATCTGCCTTATTTAGTAAAAGCACAATTATACGCCAGGTCTATCTGGTTGCACCAAGCCTCCAGCACGAAGATCAATCTGAGGCTGTAATCAAGTTGCCTCAGACACGAGGATTAGCATCGATTACTACGTGACGGGAAGAGCTCATATCCGGGAATTCCACAACCCGATCCCTGCAACGGTTAACGGACATGGTCTGACTAATCTACACAGAATATGATTATCTCTAAAATCGTTTCAAAGAGCAAATCGGCCCCGCATGCCTTACCAGAAGATCAGAGCGAACAACTTCAGCGCCCTGTTCAACCGACATAACCACTAAAATTTGGAGCATGTCCTCCTTTCTCTAAGGTGATTGTCGAAAAGGGACTGAGACCGAGTGAGATATGGCCACCACGGTTCTAGGTCAAACATATACAGACAACGCTCGGAATGAAAGATAAAACAGGGGGAAAAAAAGCCTAGCGAAAGTGGGTTGTTCACGTGCCTCATCACGGAGCTCTGCAGATTCGTCGCGTGAAACAGATGCAGCTGCGGCTGGCACGGACGCCAGAGGCAATAGTTGCAGCAGCATCAGAAGAAAGATGAAGAAACCAAGAGGTAGATAAAAGAGTGGAGTGACAGAGGACACCATTGAAATCCTTGAGAGCTTGAGCTCTGTCAAGTAAGGTTCAAATGCAAAATCTAGAGACAAAAAGCTCTAATAAGCTTGCGAAGTGAAATCTCCAACCCCCTCCATAAGATTATGCATTAACCCCAAAAAAAAAAGTTTCTCAGAGAGATCTCCACAGCTCCTTGTTCTCCTTGTTGTCGAAAATTCGTCGCCAGCCGACGAACGTCGTAGATTTCCACAGAGGCGCTGCCATTTACAAGACTCCCATAGCAAATACATAACATAAACCCTTACATTGAAGAGATGTGTCTCACACCACTCTTCATCATCTTTCGCTCTTCTCGTCCTAAACCATCTCCTCGTTTCTCTTTCCTTCTGAAAACATTTTCTGCTAATGCGTTTCTTCACCCATTTGCGTTCCAGAACGAGAAAGTTCACGCATCACACAGAGCCCACGCGTTCAAGCATTCTTGAGAGTCCCCACCCCCCACGAAGACCGGTACTGTGCGACGTGCAGATTAGGGTACAGATATGACTTTAGGCTATCCAACGGTCAAGAGAGGGCCAAAGTATTTAGCTTTGTGAAGAAACAAGGCGTCCTAGACACATAGGCCCTGCACAAAACCTCAAAAGCACGCACACACATGCCTACCATTCCAAGAGATAGTGTTTTTCTTCATTTCTTAGCTCTCTGGAGCTCAGTTCTCACAGGTCCTGACTCTTAAGTCCATCACTAGCCTATTTGTGGCAGATGACAACTTTTTTTGTTTTAGGTCTTCTTTGTTATCATTCATTTCATTATTTAGGGTTTTCTTTGGTATTATTGATTGTCATTTCATAGTTATGAGTCTTCTTTGCATTGGGTTTTATTTTAATTTTTGTTGATTGTTTATTTTTGTTTGTTCTTACGGTTGTGTCTCTTTGCATAAAGTTTTTATTTTATTTTTTGTAGATCGTTTGTTTTTGTGTTTTTTTTTGGGTTGTGTTTACTTGTGTTTTCATTAGTATTGTACTTTTTATGAATGGGTTTTCATCTTTGATATTTTAGTTATAGAGTTTTTTTCTTAACATTTGTAGTTAAATATTTTAGTTTAATGAACAACATGTTGGAATATTGATATTTTTTATTTTTTCTAAATTCTCCATCCTACTCTTGGAGCTCCTTTCACTGATGATGATGAGCCCAGGGACTTTCAAGTGTTAAAAATAGAGGATTGACAAAACAAAGAGCTTGAGTTTATTGGTGCTTAATTACATTCTTCAAAGTTTGTTACCATGGATTTTTCTTTCATGGTATAATTGTGTTCATATGGATGTTATTGATTGCAACATTGAGCAATTGTGCTACTTATGAGTCAAAGGCTTGGCAAATAGTGGACTCTAGGAATGGATCTTCCAAAAAGTTTTTTTTTTTTTGGCCTTTGTTGTTGTGATTGATTGTGTTGACTAAAAAACATGCATCATGCACATTTTGGGTGGAACCTAGGCAAGAGACACCTTAAAATTATGTGGAGTAGATTGTGTGGATAACAACAAAAGAGATGCACCACCAAAAGTTTATAAAGTTTTATAAAAATGAGTTTCGAAGCATTTGACAACTTGGTTTAGATCTTGACATCTGACTTGAAGTTTAGATGTGTTAATCAAGTTCAGCTCGACTAAAGCTTAGGAAAATTGTGGCATTGGTGATTTACATGTTTGCCCATCATACCTCCCCTAATCATATTGCAAATTGCTAAATTGGCCTTTCGACTCCAAGGAAATATATTGTTATGTAGTTTGTGACATCCTCACTAATGGGCACAAACTATTTAGTCAATGCATCAACGTTCTTGTAGGTGCATGGTTGGAGAAGATCATCAGTAATTTCAAGGTTTTTATCAAGGTTGTCAAATGTTGTTGGTGTGAATGATGGGACACATTCCTCTAGCAAACTATCCAAAATCACCTTAATAATAAGTGATTTTTGTATCATGAAAAATTGCACTCAATTATTTTGTAAGGGATTTGTGGTGCTAAAAAGATCTTTTGGAATGCATGGTGGCAACTAGTTCAAAGTATGCAACTTATATAAGGATTTTAAGAATCATGACATTTTGCAAAAACCAATTGTGGAGGGAAGTGCACTCCTTGTTTGATTAGGGATTATGCATATCTTATTCACACATGTTTGCATAAGAATTGGAAATCATTCCAAGATGAAGAAAATAAGATATATGATATGCAATGAATTCCAATAAAATGGTTATTGAGAAGGCTTTTGGGACTTTGAAAACAAGCGGCAAATTTTGAAACACTTCAATTCTAAAATAGATAGAACAACAAATATCATTGTAACATTGTTGGTTCCACAACTATTATGAATAATGGAATCAGCTTGAACCCAAATTCGATTGAATAATTGTTAGGGATCCATTTGTGGTATTTGGTAATGTGAAACCTCTTATTATTAAAGAGGGAAAACATCCAAAGGTTGAGGGAGGAAGGTTGAAAGAGAAATCATTTGAAAAATGGGTCATTGAACACCCAAATGGTGAATAATGACAATGAAAATTATATTTTGTTTCATACAAAAAGTCAATCTCAAACTTTATTTAATATCTAAGGAATGAAATCCAATACCACTATAAATCAAATCAATTCCATTGTCCAATTTTAGTCCATTCCATTTTCCATATACTAACAAATTCAAAATCAATTCCAATATCCATGAACCAATTTCAAATCCATATCCAATTCCAATCCAATTGAAAATACAACTCCGAATCTAACTCAATTGAAATCCAAATCCAAATTGAAAATGAACTCCATTCTAATCTCAAATTCCAACCCAATTGCCAAAAACAAGATTTTCAATTTTCAATTTTCAATCTCATTTCAAGATTCCAGAAACTCAATCCATATCCAAAGCTATTCAAATTCATCATGAAAATTCAATCAAATGAAATCCAAATTCAAACCAAAACAAATCCAATCCAACTAATTATAACAAACTAATTGGAGCTACCTAGGTAAAAGATCCAAAAGGCCCTTTGGCTTTGTAGGTTGTTGCAAATAATGCTGGAATTTGTAATTGGCCTTGCCATTTTGCTACCTTGTTTTTCACTTTTAAAAATTTGTGATGTGATCATTTTTGTCATTTATAACTTTAGTTTTTTAGAATCTCTAATGGAATTGAAATTTCAATGATGTCATTTACAATTACATGGTCGCATGTAATCAATCTCCTCCTCTTTTCAACATTATTTTTCACATGTCTAACACAATGGGGTTGTTTTGTCACCATGGTTCGTGGTTTCTCACAAGTAAAAAAAAAAAAAATTAATCGATATTTGCAACTAATTTTCAGTCATAGATGACATTTACAACAAAAATCCTTTCAGTCGTGTTATACAAGTCACATAAGACAATAGCCACAAATAACATGTATTGTGCATGCAAAAAAAATTAAAAATATATGGTTTCATCCTTTAACTTATTATATACATATTGTTATTTGCGACTTACCATGCAACAAATTTGGTCACCCTAAAAAAAAAAAAATGCATTACCACATGGCAACATTTTTTAATATTTCAAAATTATTTTTATTTAATCTTGAAAAAATCCACATCATGCATTTGTATGTTTTTAATATATGACATGTGGCAAAATAAAATTTTACACTAGTAAAAAAATGGGGTGTAATTCACTAGCTTAAATCATTATTAAACTTTAAAAGTGAAATATGTTCATTACATTTTACTGATTTCACCCTAATTAAAGTTATTTCTATGTAAACATCATGTTTCCCTATTAATTGACATAATTCACAATTATAATTTACTATGGAAAATAGGTTTATTTTGATGTTTTTCTTTTAAACATTTGAAGTTATTCTAAATTATATCCTATGTTATTTTAACCTACCTTAGTTATCATAAATTATACCCTAAATTTTTATAAGCTATTATAATTAATCTACTTTAAGGTACCTTAATTTATTGTAAAAAATTTATTTGAAGTTATTTAAATAACTCTAAGTTATACGTTAGGTTATTCAAGGTCATTTCATTTCATTTTATTATTAATTATCTTATCATAAGGTATAATAACCTATAATAAATTAATATTTAATATAATAACTTATAATATAATATATAAAACTAGTGGGTTTATGTTTAGAACTTGGCTACATCTGCCCTGGTGGCCGTCATCGGACATGGTGAAATCCCCTGTTTCTTTAAACTTGGTTCATGTTTTAGTTTTTTTTTATAGAAATTTTTATCTTTTTTATTTTTTATTCATCTGCCCCAATGGCTGTCATCGGACACGGTGAAATCCCCTGTTTCTTTAAACTTGGTTCATGTTTTAGTTTTTTTTAGAAATTTTTATCTTTTTTATTTTTTATTCATCTACCCCGGTGGCCGTCATCGGACATGGTGAAGTCCCATGTTTCTTTAAACTTGGTTCATGTTTTAGTTTTTTTTAGAAACTGTTATCTTTTTCTTTTTTTTAATGTGTTTTTTGTTTTTATTATTATTTTGTATAACATAAATAAAGTGTTTCTTTTTCATTTTTATATTTTTGTTTATTTGGATGCATTTCGAATGGCAGAGATGTATCCAAATTTTGTGAAGAAAGTGGTCCAAGGTTGGTCGCAATACTCTAAAGTGGAAGAAAGTGGGAAACCTTGTGTGAATCTTTGGAGGAACCCATGGAGAGCAACAATAGGACTGGCAATGTTGGTCTACCCAACATACTGACTTTCATGTAAGAAGAGCACCCGGGATGATGGGCAGTGACAAAAAAAAGTTTTTTCACCTTCATAATTTGCACGAACTTACTGGACAAAAAAAATTCTCAAACCTTGTGCATTAAATGCTAAGTTTCAACATTTCATATTGAGATGTATTAAAATTTCCCTTCTTTGCGGATACCACTGAAAGAGGGGATAGGGAGTGGAAGCAGGCCCAAAGACAGGGTGACTTTCTGGATAACTCTAGTACACAGAAAACAAAAGGGGGACCACCTAGGGATATTATATAAGTAGATTAAGGTGCAATAACCTAAAATAAAATAATTTAAAATAACCAATAATATCCTATGATCAAATAACCATAGTAACCTAAGGTAAAATAATTTAGATTTTAAAAAAAACAACCAAGAATAGCTTACCAAAAAAATAGATTGAAATAATCAAGATTAATTTATAATAATAATAAATAATTTACAATAAAATAACCAATAATAACCTACAATATAATAAATAATAATAACTTAAGATATAATAGCCAAAATTAGTCAAAATTAACTTATGATAAATAAATTATAATAACCAATAATAGCCTATAATAAATAACATTGAATAACTAACAATAGCCTATGATAAAATAACCAAAAATAACATATGATAAATAATTTAAAATATCCAACAATAATTTACAATAAAATAACCAATTATAACATATAGTAAATTGCCAACAATAACTAACAATAAAATAACCAAAAATAACTTATGATAAGTATGCAATAATAACCAATAATCAAAAAAATTAAATATCTTTAAATAAAATAACCTATAATAGCCAACAATAGCTTATAATGTAATAGCCAAAACTAATTTAAAATAAAATAGTTTACAATAGAATAACAAATAATAGTTTATGATAAAACAACCTAAAATAACCAACAATAACTTATGATAAAATAGCCATGAATAACCTAAGGTAAAATAGCCAAAAATAACATTCGATAAAATTACCAACAATAACCCATGGTAAAACAACCAAAAATAATTAATAATAGTTTAAAATAGTCAGTGGTAAAATAGCCTAAAATAATCAAAAATACCTTACCATAAAATAACCAAAAATAGATTATGATATAATAGCCAAAAGTAGCCCATGGTGAAGTAACCTAAAATAACCAACTATTTAGCCAATGGAAAAATAGCCAAAAATATCCTTCAATAACATAGCCAACAATAGCCTATAATAAAATACCCAAAAATAACCTATGAGAAAATAGTATAAAATAGGCAATAATAACATACAATAGAATAACCAATAATAACCAATGGTAAAATAACCTATAATAACAACCAATGGCCTATGATACAATAGCTAATAATACCGTATGGTAAAATAACTAAAAATAGCCTACAATAAAAACCAACAATAGCCAATGGTAAAATAATTTGGAAAGGTATTATGAGAAAAAAGGTGTTTTGCAACTGGCCTTGCAACTCAATTTTTGAATTATAATGACCACTTGCAATTCATCGTGTTTTTACGATATGAATGTTATTGGACAAATTGCATGAATTGTAGAGTTGTAATTCATTGTATATATGGTGCAATTCATTGCAACTCAATTTCAATTATGTCAAAACCACTCATTTTCAACTACTATGCAATTCCACTACAATTACGACCATGACATCATGTTGACATTAATCATTTTCATCAATCCATTAAAATTTGACATGTGGCACTATAAAGATTTTTGGAAATTTTTTTGAAATATTGATCTCCATCATCTATTATGATTATTGATGATATGATATAATGACAAGTGACTTAAAAAATTACCACATGGCATATTAATTAAAATTTTAGATTAAAATAAATAAATAATGCATTTTAATAGTTAAGTAGGTCGATACATAGCCATAGGTAGGTAGGTTGATAGGTCCTCGAACCGACATACTTACATACATACCTACTTACTTACCTCCCTACATAAGTAGGTTAAAAAAAAAGACCTATTTACTTATGTAGGTAGGCAAGTATGTAAGAAAGTATAAGACTAAATGAATTAAAGAATGGTCTTAAAATATTTTATTTTATTTTATTTTTTACCTTTTGGGTTAAACTTTTTGAGCTCATCCCAAAATGGCACATGTATTTTAATGTAAAAACATAAGAAAAAACACCTTCTTTATATAATTTGTGACATGGGATTCAAAAACAAGGCATATGGGTTAAATCTTCTAATTGTTTTTTAGTTGCAAATTGAATTGCAACAATATAGGGTAAATCGACGAATGACTAAACACTTAAATGTTCAAGGCAAGCAAGATCCAAAGGGAGGGTTCTATTGTTTTTTATGTCGAAACAAAACTTGAACCCTTCCTATTGGCACATATGGCACATTAAAAATTATCAAAAATGGAATAAAATTGAAAAAATTATGGCCCCCCCAAGTAGAGCAGGTCAAGAGCTCAAAAAAACAAACCACTGAATGTTACAAAGGCTAGTTCTTGAACACCCAAAAACTTCCTTGTATGTTGTTTTGTTACTATTAGAATTCAAAGATGATTTGTAAAACTTTAGGCGTTCCTTTAACACCTTAAGTCATTCAAAATGAATAAGAAATAAGAAAGTTATGAGGTTTGAATGTAGGAGGGCTCAAAATGAAAATAAATGAAAATAAACACATTTTGCAATTTGTAAAAACATATTTTCTTTATAATGTTTTTTTGGTTAATCCCTTTGCTTTGCATTTCAAAGATGACTTGTAGAGCTTGAAAAGGTGTTTCTATAACATTTTAAATCACTCAAAATGGAGAAGATAATTGTTGCAACATAGTTGTTGCACTAGTAAAAATCAGCCAAAATGTAACCACTCCATTTACGACTACATGCGACTTGTAGTCGTTTGCGACTGGATTTGGGAACATTTGCAACTATAAAACCAAATTTCAACTATTTTGGTCATTCTCACAACTATGATGCAACTATTAAAATTTTCATCTTATTGATTGGATCGATTTTACATTCATTTTCATCCATTAATAGGTTGATATGTCCCATTAGTCGAAGTAATCACCAAATTAATTGCATCCTAAAGGTATTCTACAATGACATACGGTTGTATTTTAATGTATGTACTAAAATTATATATATGCATATGTATGTATATTGTTCATATAATGAATCTCAAAATTAATATTTGAACTTTGGATTTTTAATTCAAATCTGAAAATTGATATTTCAATTATGAAAACTATTATTTTAGTTTTTAAAAACAATATTAGAA
>Ga0209611_10005509_pt1 | contig 21157 bp, 20 predicted proteins | sample S1TSphgellanicum_3_FD_187693 | JGI IMG/M metagenome (GOLD analysis project Ga0209611, IMG submission 187693) | Host-associated microbial communities from peat moss isolated from Minnesota, USA - S1T2_Fc - Sphagnum magellanicum MG (SPAdes) (version 2) | ecosystem: Host-associated > Plants > Peat...
GCGTTTTCGATCGCCTCACGGCTTGCGCCAAGACGCCTCTCAATCCGGCCCAACCATTCCTCGTGCTCGCCTTTGACGTAGAGGAGATCGTCTGACGTCAGCAAGCTCCAGTTCTTGATCAGCTTGCCCTTGGTGATGTTCCAGTTGCCTTTAATTTCGAGTGTGTTCATGGGTTGACATTACGACATGTGCCGGCCGTTGACGATAGGGTCAAACCCTACCCTCATTTGTCAAGCCCTCCACCCCGTATAGAAGAGTTTTGCAATCTTATGGGGTGAAGGCCCCATTACTATGGTTCGTGAAATCCATTATCCTGCGGCCTATGAAAAATATAATGTCGCGGCAAAACCGCGGAATATTGTTGGCAATGGCCGCTCTCTTTTCTGCGTTTCTTTTGGGAACAACCAGTCAATTGCGAGCAGATGATTGGGGCGGACACCAAAGGTATTACAATCAGGATGGGTTTTGGGACGGTCAGCACCAGTACCACCAGTTCGACAATTACCACCATCATCGCGGCTACTGGGATCAACACAATGGCGCGCGGGTCTTCATCAGCGTTGGCTAAATCATCCATCCAAGTGTTACGCATCGCATCGTTGTGTCCGACACTTGGGGCGTGATGGCTTTTTCACTCCCCCCAATACTGACGCCTTAAGCCTGCTGATAAGAATACTGTAGCTCTCACGATGAAACCGCGACTTTTCCCCGATCCCTCTTTCTGGTTTGCCCTTCATCGATGGCTGCGATTGGGAAATGCGCGCACTCGCATAACCGTTGAATCCATTCTGCTGGGTTTGGCGCTTTTTCTCGCCGTAGTCTGGTTCTCGGCTCCCTATGCGGCCCGCGATTACATCAACCGGAATCTTTCCGGTCTACCTGAATATAAAGGCCGCGTGGAATGGGTTCGGATTCATCCCTGGACGGCCAGCGTTGATCTCTATGATATCCATCTCGACAAGAGATCGGGAAAAATTCCGGTCCATTTCTTTTATTCGCCCCGCTGGAATATTTCCCTGCAATGGTCGCAAATTTTCCACGGCGTCAAGCGGGCCTCCGTTACCATATTCGATCCACAAATCAATCTTGTGGCGGGCACCGACTCGGTGCAGAGCGAGATTTTCACCGGCCAGGTTTGGCTCATGGCCATCAAGCAGATGATTCCCCTCCGCGTCAATCAAGTCATCATCCACCGGGGCGACATTCATTATCTGGATTTTGATTCCCGCCCGACATCCGATCTGGAATTGAGCCAGCTCGAAGTTACGGCCGACAATATGAGCAACAGCAAGGGACTTAAAATTCCCTTGCCGGCGACGGTTACAATCAGTGGCCGCCCCCTGTTGACGGGCACTTTTGAAATGAATCTCGCCGTGAATTTTGACGAACAATTCGCGACCTTCACTCAAAACTTCCGCATGGAACATGTACCCGCGGTTGGAGCCAATTCTGTCCTTCAAAAATACCTAAAAGTCCGGGTCAAGAGCGGCGAAATCGGGATCTACAGTGAACTTGCCAGCGACAAGGGAATTTACCACGGCTACGTGAAGTCTTTCTTTTACCGTCTCGAGTTTGAACCCAAATCCTCCGACGAGGGAAATCCCGGGGCCATTTGGTCGGGTGTTCTCAACACGGTGAAGGGACTGTTCGAAAATGATCAGAAGGTGATCGCCACGCAGAGCGAACTGTCGGGACGGGCGGATCAGCCCCAATTCGATTCCGTGAGCCTTATCCTGGGCGTTCTATCGAACGCTTACATCCAGGCGCTTCGTACCGGTTTCGATCCTAATCACGCGCCGGCGCAACCAACCGATACCGTCACCACCCCTTTATCCGCCTCAACCGAAAAAGAAGCAGCCTCACCGTCTCCCGCAGCTAAAAATCCCTAACCCTCCACCCCATATTATTATGTCCCTCATCCTCATTATTGTTGTCCTTGTTCTCCTCTTCGGAGGCGGTGGCTATGCTTACCGCGGGCATGTCGGAGGCGGTAGCGGCCTTGGCCTGGTACTCGTCATTTTGCTCGTACTTTATCTGCTGGGTTACCTCTGACGGCGCAGGACACCCATGGGGTGTACACCCCATAGGCACAACCGTCGTTCGGGCTTAATCTGGACTTATGTCGCAGCCTTTTAAAAAGCTCCTGGCCTCGGGATTGATCCTGTTCGTGCTCACAACACCCGATCTTTTACGCGCAGCCGGCATGCACGAGCGGATCCAAACCGCGACGCAGATTTTGCGTGATAAGCAACTTTCGAATGAGCCCATTCCCGCCGATTTATTGAGTCATGCAAAGGGTGTCGCCATTTTTACTGCAACCAAAGTGGGATTGGGCCTGGGCGGAGAAGGTGGTGAGGGAATCGTCCTTTTGCGCCTCCGTGATTTGCTTTCGCATTCCTGGACAGCCCCTTCCGCTTTCAATCTCGCGGGCGGAAGCGTTGGAGCTCAAATCGGGTTTACCGAAGTCCGTTATATTGTTGTTTTAAATACGGATGATGCCGTTCGGCATTTTACCAGCTCAGGGAAATTGGATTGGAACGCGACGGCCACGGGGACGGCTGGCTCTGACTCGGGCACGGACCGGGTGTCAACGACCGACCTCGAACACCGCGATATCGTCGTTTACAAAGACACGGGTGGCATTTTTGGCGGCGCGACACTGGGTGGAACCTCGGTCGAGCGCAAGGACATGATTAACCAAGAGGCTTATGGCGAAGATGTCAGCATCAAGAACATTTTGAATGGCACCGTGCCACGACCCAGTTCCGCCAATCACTTGTACTCCCTTCTCGAGGGCAAGACCTGATGTGAGCGCCCCTTTCCCAAGGCCACTTTATGTTACAATATCCCGCCACTTTCCTTCTCATTGCCGCGATGGCCGGGTTCCTGGGCTTTGGATCAATCGGCGGACTGGTGGCGGGGATTGCTCAAATCCTGTTTTTCATCTTTCTGGGGCTCTTCCTCATTTCATTCATTCTTAACGGACGAACTCCACGGGACTAGTCGCATGCGCAATCAGAAAGGAACTAATGAAAATCTACTTATGTCTGGCGGCGTCTTTACTGGTTTCCGGCTGCGACTTCTCTACCTCAACCGCGCTTACACAGTCCAATCTCAATGAAATTCATAACGACATGTCCCCGGCGGAAGTTCGATTGATTCTGGGCGATCCGTCGGATTCCCAATCCGAAGCCATACCCATCGTTGGAGGAATTGAGACCATCTATACCTATCGTAGCGGCTCTTCCGAAGTAACGATCATTTTCAAGAATGACTTCGTAAGAGAAAAGCGCGGAACATTCAGTCAGTAAACAGTAACAAAAAGGACTCTTATGATCAAAATGGCAGGTATTATATTAATTGTTTTGGGCGTATTGGCGCTCGTCTACCAGGGATTCACCTACACGGAAACGAAGCAGGACGCCCAGATAGGATCCCTGAAAATCCAGCATAATGAAACGGAATCGGTTCCGGTTTCTCCGATTGTCGGGGGAATTTGCATAGCGGCCGGGGTCGCTGCTTTGTTTATTGGCGGCCGACGTAACAGCTAAGGATAGAAATCGGAAGGACGCTGAGTCTTGCGGCGCGGCTCTCTCGAAGAAAACTTGATGCCCCCGGGATCGAAAGCTATCCTTAAGCATGAAGCGAATCTCCGTTCTATTGGCTGAGGATCATACGATCGTTCGCCAGGGCTTGAGACTGTTGATCGAAGCCGGCGGTGATATTGAGATTGTGGGAGAAGCTAAAACCGGACGCGAAGCGGTACAGATGACCAGCAATCTGCGCCCGGAAATTGTCGTCATGGATATCGCCATGCCGCTCCTGAACGGACTGGAGGCAACCAAGCAGATTCTCAAGGCCTTTCCCACGACGAAAGTGCTTATTCTATCGGCCCACAGCGATCCCGAGTACATCGAGCAGGTCGTCAGGGTTGGAGCGTTGGGATATTTGCTTAAACAGTCTTCGGGCGAAGTTGTGGCCAAGGCCATTCGTGAATTGCAGAAAGGCAAAACTTATTTCACGCCCTCGATTGCGAAACGCATCAATGACGAGTACCAGAAATCAGCCGATGGAATTGGTCTGCAAAAAAAAGGCGACACGGAGTTAACGTCGCGTGAGGCCGAATTGCTGCAATTGATTGCGGAGGGGCATCCGAATAAACAGATCGCCTCGGAACTCAGCATCAGCATCAAAACGGTTGAAAAGCATCGTCAGCATCTGATGGAGAAGTTGAAGATCCACGACATTGCCGGCCTCACTCGCTTCGCCATTGCCGCAGGAATCATTGAGAGCAGCGTCCAGTCGACGATAGTCCGGGAAGCCTCCTCAAAATAGGGAATTTTTGCGGCAAGGCCAGGGAAGGGATTCAGATGGTCTAGCGGATCGGCTCCATGGCTTTTAATAAATCGGCCAGGGGCACCGTGGCGAAGGAACTGGCCGTGTCGGACATGGCATAGGGGAGAATCAATAGCCCCGCATGGACCAGGGAGCCGCAGCTATAAACCACGTTGGGCACATAACCTTCGCGTTCCGTTTCGTCCGGGCTTAGCAGCGGCCGCGCTAAACGGCCGATGACGCGCGTGGGATCTTCCAAGTCGAGGAGAAAGGCGCCGATGGAATATTTGCGCATCGGGCCGACGCCGTGGCTGATGACCAGCCAGCCCGCTTCGGTTTCAATCGGCGAACCGCAATTGCCGATCTGAACAAATTCCCAGCTATAGGTCGGCTTCAGGAGAGGCACCTTGGTATGCCAGAAATGAAGTTCGTCCGAGTGCATCAAGTAAAGATTTTCGGCGTCCTGCCGTGAGAGCATGACGTACTTGCCGCGTATTCGTCGCGGGAAGAGAGCCATGCCTTTGTTCTGAACTTCGGGACCGTTGAGGGTGCTGATGCGAAAGCGGATAAAATCGCTGGTCTCCAGGAGCTGCGGAATAGTCACCCGGCCATCATACGCCGTATAGGTGGCGACATAGGTTGCGACGCCGTCATCCTCCACGAACCGGACAAAGCGCGCATCCTCGATGCCGTTGGATTCGCTTGGCGAAGTTGGAAAAAGAACCCGTTCCGTCAGGGGTTGATCGGGCGAATAGATAATTTCATAATTAGACTGCGCCAATGCGAGCACGCGACTGGCGGTCCGGTCAAATTCGATGTTGCGATGGTGTGCGTAACGACGCAGATAGGTGATTTCCTGGCTGAGTTCATCCGTGGTGAAGTTCTCGCGCAGATTTTTCAGGATCGTTTCGGAAATCGAATCGATCACCCCCAACTCCTCGAGCTTTCGCCAGAAAAGATCCTTCTTGTAAGAGGTCGGCGGAATGTGATCCGGGGTGGTCACATAACGGGTGGGCGTATCCACCACGATATTACCCTGGCCATCAATCGTGCCCGTGCGAAACGTGATGGAAGAAATATGACCCTCGCCCGTGGCGCGCAGGCTGAGAATGAAGCGCAGGCTTCCCCCCGGAAGCTGGGTTTGATCCGGGTGTGGAACGATGGAGGGATTGAAGAGCGCCGCGGCCTCCAGGGAGTATTCATGGGTGAAATAGGCGCCGATCAGCAGCTTGCGTTCATCGGAAAGCGGCAGGTTGGTTGGCACCAGGTACCGGACGTATTCGTAACGCGCCGTAAAGTAATCGAGCAGTCTTTGGTGGCGTGTCTTAAAATCCGTGAGGACTTCAGCGAGCATTTCGGACACCTCCGGTTCCGGCAGCGCCAAGACACGGGCCAGGATGCGCAGCGGGCGTTGGTCCCCAATAAAATTCAAGGGGCGGAAGAGCACACGCGCGGCGTTGGGTTTAAGTACAATTCCGGTTCGGGTGACATTCATGGAAGGTGCGTGATTCTCAAGCCTTGACCAGGCTATGGACTTTCAAGGCTTCGCTCTCGTGATCCGTCGGTTTCTGGAATGCTTTCAAATCGTGTTCAAGCAACTCCATTTCACTTAATGCAATCAGGTAGGCCAGGGTTGATTCAGCGCCCTGGTTTTGATTCACACGATCCACATGCAGGCCGTCACAACAGCCGCCGGTGGTCGAATCGTAAAGCGAGAGCCCCAGGTCATTGCGTCCCAGAAACCACTCGAAGGCGACGCGCGCCTCCTCATGCCAGGTTGCGTCATTGGTCGAGCGGTAGGCTTCGAGACAGGCCGAAATGGTGCTGTGGGCCTCGATCGGCTGTTGATCGAAATCGGCACGTTTCCCGCCCCGGACATGAAATCCCTCCGAACCAATCGGACGGAAATGGCCCTGCGGCGCCTTCTGCACGGAAACCAGCCAGCGAAGAGAGCGAAGCCCAATCTCGAAAGCCTTGGAATTATCGGCCCAGCGTCCGCTTAAAATCAGCACGTGGGATAACAGGGCATTGGCATAGGAAAGACTTTCTTCAAACCAGGGCCAGTCATCCGTCGCCGTCCGATCGTAAATATCGATCAGCCGTTCCGTGAGCGTATCCCTCGCTTGTGCTGCAATGCGGTCACCGCTCAAGCGGCGAAAATATTCGTAGATACCCAGGAGCGAGTAGGCCCAGGTGCGCGGCGATTTTGCCTCGAGAACAGACGGGAGCGCACGCTCGAACATCTGGGCCGCCCATTCCTGCAAATGCCGGTGCTTGGAACGTCCCACGCAGGTGCCGAGTGCCCAGATGGCGCGCCCTTGGCTGTCCTCCGACCCCTCGCTCTCCAGCCAGCGCCGGTCAAACCCCATGAAATTCCGGAAGCGCTTTGAGTCGGGGTTAAAAGCGTACTGCATAAAGCTCGCATAAGTTTCCGCCAGCCGGTGCAGTTCGGTGCCTTCCAATTCCAGTTCCTCCAACATGACGGTGATAATCAGCGCCCGGGCATTATCGTCGATGCAATAGCCATGTCGAAAATCGGGAAGAGAGTAGATCGCATGCTGATAGATGCCGGTGGAATCCGACATGCGCGTGAGGTGGTCCAGGCGCAGATCAGGAAGTTCCAGCCGCTCTTCTTCCAAGGTTCTCACGCCAAGCCGGCGGATCGTCTGGCTCGTCGGGTTGCGGCGGGCGCTTTCGAAGGAGGCCATGTAGCGCTGCGCAGTCTTGCTCCAAACCATTTCACGTCCCATCAGGTAGGCCCGTTTGCGCATGGCATGGCGCCGGTTGTCGTCGGCGAGCAAACCGATGATCGCCCGCGCCATGGCGTTGGAATCACCGAAAGGCACCAGAACACCCCGGTCGTCGCCCAGGAGTTCTTCCGCGTGCCAGTACGGCGTTGAAATCACCGCCTTGCCGCAGCCAAAGGCATAGGCCAGCGTGCCGGAGGTCGTTTGCGCGACATTTTGATAAGGCGTGATATAGAGATCGGTCACACCGAGAAACACCTTCAATTCCTCCTGATCCACAAAGCGATTGTAGAAGCTCACATGACGCTTGAGCCCCAGGTCTTTGGCCAGCCGCTCCAAAGTCAGGCGATAAGCCTCGCCGTGCTCGCGTATCAGGTTGGGATGTGTCGAGCCGAGGATGATATAAACCAGATTGGGAAATTTTTTCACGACTTCCGGTAAGGCGCGCAGGACATTCTCAATCCCCTTGTTGGGCGACAGGAGACCGAAGGTCAGCAGGACATGCTTTCCCTCCACGCCAAACTGGTCCTTGTAGAAATTTGAATCAACGAATGGCATGTCGAGAATGCCGTGGGGAATGAGATCGATCTTCTCCGCGGGCACACCATAAATCTCCCGCAACATTTTGGAACCGCGTTCGCTCATCACCACCAGGCGGGCGGAAAGCAGGCCCAATTCCTGAAGCACCCGGCGCTGGTCCGCGCTGGGATTCTGCAAGATCGTGTGCAGCGTGGTGACGACCGGTATCCGCAGATCACGCAAAAGGGCCAGGATAAAACTGCCGGATGGTCCGCCATAAATTCCGTATTCATGCTGAAGGCAGACCACGTCGGCGTTACTAAAATTCAGGTAATCAGCCGTGCGACGATAGGAGTCGAGGTCATTTTCGCCAAACTCAAATCGCACTTCGCCCGGGTACTCGTAGCCCTCCGATAAATCATTCACCGGTGCAACAAAGCTTTCCGTCTCCGGATATTGCTCCGCCATGGCCTTGCGCAAGTCATGCGTAAAGGTCGCGATTCCGCATTTGCGCGGAAGATAATCGCCTAAAAACGCGATCTTTCGAATTCCGGTTATATCACTCAAGCGTGTTCATTTCCGGCAAGTTCCAGAGCTTGCCGCGTCGAACATAAACCTGAACAACACAAAAGTAATATGGGGTGTTCACCCCATTGGCGCGAACGAATCGCGGTCGTAAAATTATGGGTTCAAGATATGATTACCTATCCCGAGCGAGGCTGGAGCGCCGCTTCGGGCTCTTAGTGAATTTATACCAGCGAGTGAGGCCGGCACAGGCTCGGGGATGGTCAGGAGAACCGGGGCGATGTAGGCTTCGTCGCCGCCATGTTTTTTCCCGCTCAGGTAGAGTTTGACGAAGAAGAAGAAACTCGGGATGCCGAAAAACAATAACCTTGTCACCGGGTGAGGGGTTTGTCAGGAGATCGAGCGAAATTTTCCTGATCGCGCCGTTCACGCGGATTTTCCCCAGCACCGGTTCCGGCCCGGGGAATACATCCACGATTTCCCCGCAAACCAGGTTCATGCAAAAATCTCCTGTCGAGCCTGAACCTTGACCGGCTTTGCTTCCTTTGACCGGGACTGGCTGCGGGCCGCATCGATGATTTGACCGAGAGCGATGCCGCCGTCATTGGGCGGAATACGCTGATGCCAGTAGGGACGGAAGCCGGCTTCCAGCAGCCGCTGCACGCTCCGTTCGGTCAGGTATCGGTTTTGAAAACAGCCGCCGGTGAGAACGACCCGCGTCTGGCCGACGTGCCGCGCCACGGCGACGATAATTTCGACCAGCGCATTGTGGAACTTCGCGGAAATGACGCCGGGATCCGTGCCGCGCCCGACATCCTCCAGGATCTCCTCAATCATCGGCCGCCAGTCCACCACGCTCGGCGCGGTGCTCTTGATCTCAAAGGAATAGGCCTCGCAGACGCACGATTGAACCGCGAATTCCAGCTCCATCGCGGCCTGGCCCTCAAAAGTCGCCCTTTGCCGCAGGCCGGCGATAGACGCCACGGCATCGAACAACCGGCCCACGCTGGACGTGACCGGCGAATGCAAGCCCTTGACCAGGATTTGCCGCATCAGCCCGAGATCGCCTTCGGAAAAATCGCGTACGGGCGCAAGGTCGCGCTGGTCGAGCGCCTTGATTCCCCCCGTCTCGAAAAGAACGCCCAGCGCCGCGCGGCGCGGCTGCTTCATCGCTGCCTCACCCCCCGGCAGCCGGAACTGGCGGAAATGCGCCACGCGCTCGAAAGAATTCTCCTTCGCCAGCAGAAACTCGCCGCCCCAGATCGTGCCGTCGGTTCCATATCCTGTGCCATCCCATGCCACGCCGAGTGCGGGAAATTCCACCTCGTTCTCCGTCATGCAGGAGAGCACATGCGCCCAGTGATGCTGCACGGGATGCAACGGCACGTTGAACTGCGCGGCTAATTGCAGGGCATGTTTGGTCGAAAGATAGTCGGGATGCAAATCGCAGGCGATGGCTTCCGGCGTCACCTCATAGAGCCGGGGAAGATCGGCCGCCGCCGCACGGAACGCCGCATGGGCCACGCTTGTTTCGAGATCGCCGATGTGCTGGCTGATGAAGACTTCTTTTCCCTTGCTCAACGCAACCGCGTTTTTCAAATGCGCGCCCACGCCGAGCACGCACGGCACGGGCGTTTTCAGGTGAACGGGCAACGGCGCATAGCCGCGCGCCCGGCGCAGCACCATCTCACGTCCGCGCACCACGCGCGCGACCGAATCATCCATCGGCCGCACGATGGGCCGGTCATGCACCAGAAAATAATCGGCGATGCCTTCGAGGCGCTTCAGCGCTTCGTGCTCATCCGTGCAAATCGGTTCATCGCTCAAATTGCCGCTCGTCGCGACGACGGGGAAACCGAGGTAGCGCATGAAAAGATGATGCATCGGCGTGTAGGCCAGCATCACGCCAAGGTAGGGGTTGCCCGGCGCAATCGAGGGCGCCAGCGGCGGAGACCAGCGTTGCAAGAGGACTATCGGCGCTTCCGCCGAGAGCAGCAGCCGCTCTTCCAGCTCCGAGATTCGGCAGTGCTCGCGGGCCATTTCCAACGACGGGTACATCAGCGCGAATGGCTTTTCCGAACGCCGTTTCCGCGCGCGCAGCTCCTTCACCACCGGCTCGCTCCGCGCATCGGCGATCAGTTGGAAGCCGCCGAGACCCTTGATCGCCACAATTTTTCCGGCCCGGACATCGTCCGCCGCCAGGCGCAAGGCATCGTCGTGGCTGGCCAGGACATTTCCGTGCGCATCCCACAATTCGAGCTGCGGACCGCACGCCGGGCAGGCATTCGGCTGCGCATGAAAACGCCGGTCGCCGGGCTCGCGATATTCCCGCTCGCATTCCCGGCACATCGCGAATTTCTTCATCGAGGTGTTTGGGCGGTCATAGGGCAATTCCTCGATGATCGTGAACCGGGGGCCGCAGTTGGTGCAGTTCGTAAAAGGATAACGGTAACGGCGGTTATGCGCCTGGAACAACTCCATCACGCAGTGCGGGCAGGTGGCGATATCGGGCGGAATGAGCGCGGTTTTCGCGCCACTGGCATCACTCTCGCGAATCGTGAATTCCTTGTAGCCGACCGCGTCGACGAAGGAAAATTCCAGGCTTTGAATGATGGCGCGCGGCGGCTTTTCCCGCTCCAGGCGCACCAGAAATTCCCGCAACGAAGTCCCCCCTCCCTCGATCTCGATAAACACGCCGTGCCCGGAATTGGAAACCCACCCGGCGAGATCGAGCTCCTTCGCCAGCCGATACACGAACGGACGGAACCCGACACCTTGCACGGCTCCGCGTACAGTGGCTTTGGCGCGTTCGTGTTGATTGCTCATATGCAAAAGGCCTCCGTGTTGCCCAAAGCGGCAACCGGTGCTATCGCGACTTTAACGCTTCCATCGTCCTGTGTCAGTAATGGAAATAGGTCGAGGTTTATGAACGATGGAATAATCGGGTTGAATGTGAGGGCCTGAAGCATTTCGTTTTTTTCTAGGGCTGATCTTTTCTTATTTGGGCGCGATCTTTTGGGGTATGCCTGAGCGTCATCCAGATAACGTGAACCTCTTTGACTTTGAGTGGGCGGTTCGCCACGACTTCGGTAGTTTTCATAGATTGATTCCTCTGCTGAGGGTTGAAAAACGACCTGACCCCACAATTTACTTGCGTTGAACTCTGCCGCAAATTGTTTTCGCGATTTTTTGCCTCCAGATCGAGTTCAGTTAGATAGTGCGGCCGGGAGGCTTTCCTCGTGGACACGCATCGATGAGGATCGCGTCGCAACCCTCCATCAACGCGTAGGCGAGGTCGTAACTTCGAATCCCGAAATCGTCCGCTGCCGCCGCGCCTGCTCGTCCACGCCGCGCCTCTCGCGCTTTTCCTCATCGGTCATGGTCATGATCCGCAGCGTGAGGATTTCGTCGATCTCGCCCGCGCTCTCCGGCGCGATCTTCGGGTAATCGTACAAAATAATCGGCGATGAAACCATGGTGTCCCGCTCCTGCTTCGCCTCGTCACCCACGAGAACCGGCCACGTACCGAGATTGCGGCAACCCGCCGCCGCCCGGGCGTAGGTCTCAGCAGGATCGATCTGCGAAAGAAAGTCGCCGCCCTTCGCATGAAGGATGGTGTGCGTCGACGCAAACGTCCGCATGCCAATCTCGTTCGAGTCGTCGAGATAATCCGACGGCACGGGCGACAGATTCAGAATCCGCACCGTTATCTTGACGACCGATTGATCCACGGGCTCAGCGCTCACCTCCACCTTCCCGTCGATCACCTCCTGGCGCCGCACGATCACGCCGGCGATGTGGTCTTTTTTATCGAAGATCGGTTCGATGCTCCGCGTCCTGATGAAGGAGAAAGGAATCGTGTAGGCTTGGGCGCAAAGCTCGCCCAGGGTTTGCGCGGGCATGTGGATCGTGCGTTCCACCGCCTCCTGCCAGCTCTGGTAAAGCGTTCCCCCGATTTTCAATTCGGCAACGACGTGAAAGAAATCGGGATTGTCGGGCGGGGGCAGTTTCCGCAGCGGCGCGGCCAGCTCGCCGATATCGCGCTCCATCGGTTGCAGGAAGCGCACGGTCACCTCCACTCTCGACGACGACGGCCCCTCGATGAGGCATTGCGTCTGCATCGTGCACGGTTCCGCGCCATGCAGCGCCACGCTATACGGCTCCGGATAAACGCGCCCGAACGTGAACCGCTGCCGGTTTTTGTTCGCCGACGACGCGCGGTACGGATAAAGGATGCAGCCCTCGTAGAGCACGGCATGCACAACGCTATCGACCAATTTCTGATTCATAGGGCGACCTCCGCGTCTTCCATCGCGGGAAGAAGTTGTTCGATGGCCGGCTCCCACGTCGCGATGCCGTGGCTCCTGCGATAGGCATGGAGACGCTCAAAGACCTCACGATTCAACGAAAGCCCCGCCGGAATGGGCTGGTTCCTGCATACGGCGAAGTATCGCGGCGGCGCGAACGCGCTGCGGCTCCGTGAAGCGGTTGGCGTGGGTGTTTCCATATTGCGGTATAACCTCAATCTGACGGACCCAAACTGACCACTGACGAATCAAACGGCCGGATCGGTGTCGACCTCGATCTCGTCATACCGGTTCAGCCGATAGATGAGAAGCGAAGCCATCCAACTGACCGCGAAAACGCCGATGATAACAAAACCAATTGTCCCAAAATTGTCGTTCAGGGAATCCATCATTTCCCAGAAGGCTCCCTTCAACGCAAACTGATCGCCGATCAGCCCCAGCGCCTCGATTCCGCCGATCAGCAGCGCCACGACGATCGAGACAAACGTGATCGTCATGTTGTAGTAAAGCTTGCGGATCGGCTTCACGAAGGCCCAGCCATACGCGCCCAGCATCAGGATGCCGTCGGTCGAATCGATCAGCGCCATGCCGGCGGTGAACAGGGTCGGAAAAACGAGAATGGCCCCGATCGGAAGTCCCTTGGCGGCGGCGGTGGCCGAGATGCCGAGCAGCCCCACTTCCGTTGCGGTATCGAAGCCGAGACCGAAAAGAAAGCCGACCGGATACATCTGCCGGCTATGGTTGACCAGCCGAAACAAATTCCGAAAGATGCGGCCGAAGAATCCCCGCTTGGCCAGGATCAGGCTGAGGTCCTCCTCAACATAGTCGCCGCCATTTTTGACGTGTTTAAAAGTGCGGTAGACCGCAATGAGGATAAAGATGTTGGCGATGGCAATGGCAAAAAGAAAGATGGCGGAAACACCGGTGCCCATGATACCGCCAATCGACTCCAGGGAATCGAATTTGTCTTTGAGTGCCACGGAAGTCAGGGCAATCGCAATCGATAGTCCGAACACAATGGTGGAATGCCCGAGCGAAAAGTAGAGGCCGATCCCCACCGGCCTTTGCCCCTGCTGCATCAGTTTCCGCGTCACGTTGTCGATGGCGGCGATGTGGTCCGCGTCCACCGCATGACGAAGGCCGAACGTGTAGGCCAGCAGTGCCGTGCCCAGCAGAACCGGATAGCTGTGAAAGGCGATCAAAGCCCAAACCCACGCGGCCACATTCGCGGCAATGAGAAAACTATAAATGCCAACGATCTTCCCGCTCAAACTCGCAGGCCTCGCCGCCAGCCGTGAAAACGCCGTCTTCACAAAGAAACCTTCCTTACAACTTTGTTAAGTCAAGGGAATGGTAACCGAATTTATTTCTGCACGCCAGCTTTGAGAAGTAGACTCAACCATGGCCCGTTTACCCGACCGCTTCGATCTCCAGGTGCGCAAGGCGAGGCAATGCCAGGACCCGGTCCGGCAGGCCGACTTCGTCCTCGGCGCGTTGGCGGGATTGCATGAGTGGCATTTCTTCAATCTCGGCACGGTCGAAAAACCCCAGGCCGCCCGCACCCAGATCGATTCCGATCCCTACATCCTCGTTTATTCAAATGTCCAACGCATCGAGGAATTCATCGAGGAAAACGGGATCGCGCCAAAGAATGCCCCATTGCCGCTCATTACCATCGCAACCGCTGCCGCCATGACTTGGTGCGTCGGGTGCCGGGTCGGCCTCTTCGTCAATCCACCCCACGATTCCGTGATGATTCCCTTCGCCCAACTGGAGGCGTTTCACTCCGAATGGGCCCGGCGCGGCGGGCATCAGGCCTCAGGCTTCTGGATTCCCAATATGACCACGGAAGAGGAAGATTTTTGGCAGGAACACGAGCTATAAGAATTTCTTCTGCCACGCTCCCTGTCCTTTTACCTGCATAAATTGCTGTCGGCTTGGTTTGACCGAGATGAATTGATATGCGTAACTTCCTATACATGAGCGATTCCGAGGCCTCTTTTCTGCCCGGTCAGATTTCGATGGGATCGATTCATCGAGCCTTTCCTTCACTCTCGAAGAAGCTCGATCTCCGCAAACACCTCGCCACGATCAAGCCCGATCTCGACCAGATCGAGGAGCGTCTTCGCTTCCAGGTGCAGGAATTCGACCCCGGCATCTCCGGCTACGTCGGTTACGCGCTCGACGGCAACGGCAAGCGCATCCGCCCCGCGCTTGTGCTGCTCTCCGCCCACGCCAGCGGCAAATCGACCCCACAGCACATTGACCTCGCCATCGTCGTTGAGTTGATCCACCTCGCCACGCTCGTGCACGACGACATCATGGACGGCGCCTCCAAGCGTCGCGGCAAGCCGACCGCCTTCGCCAAATGGGGCGCGGAGCTCTCCGTCCTGCTCGGCGATTGCCTTTTCTGCCACGCGCTGAAACTCAGCTCCAATTTTTCCGACCAGTCGATCAGCCGCATGATCGCCGACGCCGCCAACGAAGTCTGCAGCGGCGAAATTCTCCAGACCCAGCGCCGGTTCGATCTCAAGCTCAGCATCCCCGAATACATCAAGATCATCTCGATGAAAACCGGCGCGCTCTTCCGCATCAGCACGGAATTGGCCGCCGTGCTTAACAAATGCCGCCCCGAACAAATCCTCGCCATGCGCAACTATGGCGATTATCTCGGCATCGCCTACCAGATCTACGACGATTGCCTCGACCTCGTCGGCACCGAGGGCGCAACCGGCAAAACCGTTGGCACCGACCTCGCCAAGGGCAAGCTCACGCTGCCGCTGCTCCACGTCCTCGCGCAGGCCAACGACGCCGAGCGCGAGCGCCTGCACACGATCATTCTCCACGGCACCGAGGAAAATCGCGTCGAGCTCCTCGCGCAGGTCGTCGAGCGCGGCGGGCTGAAAAATGCCGTTCGCCGCATCCAGACCTATCTCGAACAAGCCATCGCCTCGCTCCAGGTGCTGCCCAAGACCAGCTTCCGCGACACGCTCGAAGGCATTCCCCGCGCCGTTGCCGAGCAGGTCGGCACGCTGGCGTAGTTTGTGTAGCCGTGCTCGTGAGGGCGCGGAGCGAAAAGAACGCGCTCCGCCAGACTGTCCGCCGTCTCACGACGGTCGGCTACGTTCATCCCACAAAACTCAGCTTCCCATCCTTCAGCGAACGGTAATAGCACGTCTTGCGCGTCTTCCCTTGCGCATCCTTCGTGTGGCAGACGCCGCCGCCCACCATCCGCACAATATAGAGCAACGAGTTCTGCTCGCAATTCACGCGGATATCGACGATCTCCAGCGTGTCGCCCGAGGTTGCGCCCTTGATCCACAGTTCGTTCCGCGACGTACTCCAGAACGTCGCGGTGCCCGTCTTCAAGGTGTGTTCGAGCGCCTCCCGGTTCGCATAGGCCACCACCAGCACCTCGTGCGAATCGGCGTCCTGCACCACCACCGGCAAAACCGGCAGGCCGGACTTCGCCACCTTCTGCAGCTTCGTAAAATCGAGCTGCAATTCCCGTCCTTCTTCGAGCTCCTTCATCCATTTAAAATGCCCCGCATCGCAGACTTGTCGAGCCTACCGCGCAAATTTGAAAAACTCCCGCGCCGTCGCCGTCGTCCGCTCCGCGATTTCTTCCACCGTCAACCCGCGCAAATGGGCAATCTGAATCGCCACGCGCCGCGTATGCGACGGTTCGCAACGCTTGCCCCGATCCGGCGTCGGCGCGAGATACGGACAATCGGTCTCGACCATGAATTGATCGAACGCGACCTCGCGCGCCGTGTCCTGCACCTGCCGCGCATTCTTGAAGGTGACGATGCCCGTGAACGAAACGAGATGGCCGAGCGAAATCACCTCCCGCGCCTGCTCGATCGTTCCGCCGAAGCAGTGGAAAACGCCGCGCACGCGCCCGGTGAATTCACGCAGGATCGCAAGCGTGTCGTGCCACGAATCGCGCTGATGGATGACCGCGTTGAGTCCGAGTTCCGCCGTCAATTCAAGCTGCTGGCGAAATAAAGCGGCCTGCCGCTTCTTGTTCGCGATGGCCTCGAAGGGATTCTCCGGCAGGTGATGATAATCGAGCCCGATCTCGCCAATCGCAACGACGCGTCGGCTTTGCGCCAGCGCGCGGAGCTGTTCCACCGCGTCCTCCGGTGCTTCATCCACCTCGCACGGATGAATCCCCACCGTCGCCCAGATATTCGGGAAATTCTCGGCCAGCTCCACCGCGCGCGCGCTCGAATCGATCCGCGTCCCGATCGAAATGATCTCCGTCACGCCCATCGCCGTCGCCCGCGCAATCACCTCCGCGCGATCCGGATCGTAGTCGGTGTAATCGAGGTGGGCGTGGGTGTCGATGAGCATGGAGACGCTAAATTAGCCACAAAAGAAGGCAGAGAAAACAAAGAAGGTAGATAAAGCGGCGGTCGCGTAAGCGACTCTTTAAAAAATCGTCATCCTGAGCAAGCCGAGCTTGTCTCGGCGCCGTCGAGGGATCTCTAACTATTTGCCCAGTCAGGCCCGAACGAGCGGAATAGTTAGAGATCCTTCGACAAGCTCAGGATGACAATCTTCCAATAAAGTCGCTGACGCGACAGCGCCGGGAGGCAACGAAGTTGCCCCGACAAGTGCGTTCCCAAGCACGCTCGCGTGACGCAACTTGGGAACGAGGAAAAAGGAGCCTTCGCGCTTGTTTTCTGCGGCTCGTGTTTCGTCGACTCCTAGTGGTGCGGGGTAAACGGAAATCGTGCGCAGGCGGTCCAAAAATTATAGGTACCGGACTGCTCGACATTTACCATGCCTCCTCCCTCTTGGATAACAGTTAGCAAGGAGCAAAAAAATAGAAACATCAAGAGAGAGACTTGTAGAAAGACTCGGGCGGCTTTGATCGAAATCAGCTTTGAAAGTCGATAAGATGCGAAAGCGAGTCCGAAAAATATCGCCAAGTAAATGCCCAGGTACGTGAGGATGATCATTCGTCCTGCCATATCTCCTGGCCTCACCACTACTGTGTATGCTCCAAAGCAACACGGTGAACATAGCTCGTAAACGGGGGCTATGGGTAAAATGACAAAAGCGACCGGAACGAATAGGAAAGCCAGTATCATGAAGCTGCTTGCATATAATCGCCACGACATTGGAGAGATTGAATCAAATCATAGATAACTTTGCCACACAAAGTTATTCTTCAATGTGGCAATATCCAAGGAAAAACAAAGAGGAAGTCAGGGTCAGGACAGAGTCTGACCCTCCAGGAAACAACCGCCGCTGGGACAGCGGCGGCTACCACTGCACCGGCGCAAGGGCCTGCGCCGGCTACCTTTTGAAGCGAGGCGGCTACCTATTTAAACGTCACCAGGCTATGCCCGGTCATTTCGTCGGGCTGGGGGACGCCCATGAGATAAAGCAGCGTCGGCGCGACGTCGGCGAGGATGCCATCTTCCATCACGGCCTTGTCCGCATTCGGCCCGGCATAGATGAACTGCACCAGATTCGTCGTGTGCGCCGTGTTCGGCGTGCCGTCGTCGTTGATCTCCCGTTCGCAGTTGCCGTGATCCGCCGTGATGATGCACCCGCCGCCGAGCGCGAGCACTTTTTCCACCACGCGCTTCAGGCACGCATCAATCGTCTCCACCGCCTTGATCGCCGCTTCGACGATACCGGTATGCCCCACCATGTCGGGGTTCGCGTAGTTCAAAATCAGCAGGTCGTACTTGCCGGTGTCGAGATGGGCGATCACCTTGTCGGTCAGCGGAATCGCGCTCATCTCCGGCTGCAAATCGTACGTCGCCACCTTCGGCGACGGCGCCATGTCGCGTTCCTCGCCCGGATTCGGCGTCTCGACGCCGCCGTTGAAAAAGTAGGTCACATGCGGATACTTCTCCGTCTCCGCCATGCGCAACTGTTGCTTGCCCGCGGCAGCGACTACCTGCCCGAGCAGATGGTTCATCGATTGCGGCGGAAACATCACCGGCGCGTCGAAGGTCGCGTCGTATTGCGTCATTTGCAGATAGCTGACCTTGGGATGATACGTCCGGGCAAATCCCTTGAAATCGTCGTGCAGGATCACCTGGCTGAGCTGCCGCGCGCGATCACCGCGAAAGTTGAAAAAGAGAATCCCGTCGCCCGCGGCGATGAGCGGTCTCGGCTCCTTGACGCAGACGAAAGCGGGCATGAACTCGTCCGTCTTCTTGGCGGAGTATTCGCCCTTCACGGCGGCCACGATGTCATCGGTATAAGTCCCCTCCCCGAGGTAAATCAGCTTCCACGCCAGCTCGACCCGCTCCCAGCGGTTGTCGCGATCCATCGCGTAGTAGCGCCCGATGACCGTGGCGATTTTGCCCGCGCCGATCTCCTTCAGCTTGGCTTGAAGCTCCGTCAGGTAATGCTCGCCACCGGTCGGCGACGTATCCCTACCATCAAGAAAGGCGTGAATGAAAATCTTCTCGATTCCCGCGCTCTTCGCCACTTTGACCAGCGCGTAGAGATGCTCCTGGCTGGAATGCACCCCGCCGTCGGAAAGCAGTCCCCACAGGTGCAGCGCGCCGTTCCGCGCCTTGAGCTCGGCGAGAAATTTGACCAGCGCCGGGTTTGTCGCCAGGGTGCCGTCGGTGATCGCCTTGTTGATGCGCGTGAGTTCCTGGTAAACGATCCGGCCCGCGCCGAGGTTCAGGTGGCCGACCTCGCTGTTGCCCATCTGCCCCGCGGGCAACCCCACGTCCTCACCCGAAGCGCTGAGCCGGCTTTGCGGATACGTTTTGTACAGGTATTCGTGGAAAGGAAGCTTCGCCAGCAGCGGCGCGTTGCCTTCCTGCTTGGCGGCGGCCGCGCCTTTCGGGCTGATGCCCCAACCGTCCCGGATAATAAGTGCTACAGGTTTCATGGGTCAATGAGGGTAGACGTGGCGGGACGCTTTCCGCAAGTGTTGTGCCGGATTGTCGCCCAACTTTAACCAGGAGCTTTGCAAAAGAGTCTTTAAGGGCTACTCTACGGAGCATGAAATTCTGGACCACCTTGGATCGGGACGAAGATGGCGTTTGGATCGCCGAGTGTCCCTCCATTCCGGGCTGCGTCAGCCAGGGAAAAACTCGCGATGAAGCCTTGGCTAACATCCGCGAAGCGATTGCACTGTGCCTCGAAGTTCGCGCCGAGCGAGGCATGCCGCTGACCGTCGAAACGCAGCTGGTCGAAGTCGGCGTCTAATGGGTTCATCGCTTCCTACGCTCAGCGGACGCGAAGTCGTTCGAGCTCTTTCCAAGGCAGGCTGGGAGCTGGTTCGCCAGCGCGGAAGTCACATGATCCTCGTCAAGACGGGACAGATGGCATCGCTATCGGTTCCCGATCATCGTGAAGTAGCGAAGGGCACCCTGCGAAGCCTGATACGATCGAGCGGACTCACAGTCGTCATCCTAAATCGTATACAAATACGGATTCGTCTCCGTTTCGTGGCCGATCGTCGTGCGCGGACCATGGCCGGCATAGACGCGCGTCTCCGGCGGCAAGCCGACGAGATGTTTCCGCAAGCCCTGCAGCAACGCCGAGCGCGAACCGCCCGGCAAATCCCAGCGGCCCACACCGCCGCAGAACAGCGTATCGCCGCTGATCAGCACGCTCCAGCCGGGATGATAAAACGCCACGCTGCCGGGGGAGTGCCCCGGAATGTGGAAGATCTGGAACTCCTCGCCCGCGCAGACAAACTTCGCCGAGCCGCTTTCGGGGATATCGTAATTGCGCACCGCGGAAGGCGCGCGAATCGGCGGCACGACGCCGAACATCTTCACGTACGACGTATCGAGCACCATGTCCTGGTCGGCGTGGTGAACATAAATCGGGCAGTGGTAATCCTCCTCGATCAGCACGGAATCCCACATGTGATCGAAGTGGCCGTGGGTCAGCAAAAGCGCGACCGGCTTCAGGCCCGTCCGCATCAACTCCCGCGCCATCCCTTCGGGCGCATCGAAGCAGATGACGCCCTCTTTTCCCTCCAGCAAGTAACCATTGGTTGCCAGGTCGCCTCCAGTAAAGACGCGCGGTGAAATCATATCTATTTGACGCTATCGGGTAATGAAGTGTTCGATTTGATGGTTTCTGTAATGTTTGTAGCAGGAGTCGAGCCGGATGCCGGAAGGTCCTGTGCCCCTGCGAGCTTCTTGCCCGCCCTACGAGCGGCGGCGGCAAATTGCATCCTCGCCTCGCGAATTTCCTCGGCGTAGGTAGCGGAAGGATTATCCCCTGTCGCGTCCACCGCATGGCGAGTTGGGTACACCGTGTAGTCCAGGGAGAAGAGCCCAAAGCGCGGCGCGAAGGAACCCCACTCGTAGTTGTCGAAGAGCGACCAGTGGAGATAGCCGATCAGCGGCTGCCCGCGCTCGACCAGCCGGTTGACGACCCGGACGTGCTCGCGGAGGTACTGGCTGCGCGCCAGATTGTCCCGCCGGCGGAACGGGCTGTTGTCGGGCAAACGCCGCAGCGCCATGCCGTTCTCCGCGATCATCAGCGGCAGGCCGTAACGCCCCAGGTGCTTGACGAAAAAGGCCAGGCCCTCCGGCAGCATCCGCCAGTCCCACCATTTGCTCGCGACGCTTTCCAACACCCAGTCGCGGAAGGACCGTTTCCGCGAATCGAAGTCATGCCACGTCGGCCAGCGCAGCGCATGCGCGATGAACGGGTCGTAGTAATCGAACGCGATGTAATCGAGCGGCACCTCGGACCGCTCGTAAAGCAGCGCGACCA
>Ga0209611_10005510_pt1 | contig 21157 bp, 11 predicted proteins | sample S1TSphgellanicum_3_FD_187693 | JGI IMG/M metagenome (GOLD analysis project Ga0209611, IMG submission 187693) | Host-associated microbial communities from peat moss isolated from Minnesota, USA - S1T2_Fc - Sphagnum magellanicum MG (SPAdes) (version 2) | ecosystem: Host-associated > Plants > Peat...
AAGTTGCGGAAAGTTGAGACTTGGTAGCACGCTCCTGGCTTCCAACTCTAAAAAGGGGTAGAGGGTCGAATTGGGAGCCCAGGGATTAGACTAGGAAGAAGGACTAGCTTAGCTCGTGTGAATCTACATCCAAAAACTAACCAAATCGGGTTAGTTTAGCATTCGGGACACCCTTAGGTGTTGGGACTTGCCACGAGCACTTGGACACACAAGACTCATCACGGCCCGGACTCGGGGGAAGCCACCACCTTCCCCCATATAGTATTATCTGCGGCTGGTCGCAGAGGCTACATCCGAATGGCACAAATTCCCGGGACTCCCGAAATGGAGTCCCGAAATCATCCCGGCGAGACTCCCGGAACTTTGAACCGCCATAACTCCCGACTGCAGAGTTGGATCGCAACGAGGTCTCAACCAAAGTTGTAGCCCTCGTTGAGATCTTTCCAACGCCATGTCGCACGCTCAAATCGGACGTCGGCAAGAGGTCGATTCCCGACTTTTAGTGGTCGGGAGTCAAACTGCCAGTTTGACTCCCGGCCCTTCTTTTGCCCATAACTTGGGCTGCAGATGTCCGAATTGTCAATGCGAGAACATTTTCGATATTTACGTTTCAAGACCTTTCCAACGACACTAAGAACACCCCAATGCGAGGTGTTTTGGGCCTTGCTGTCGAGCTCTGAACATTTGGGAGTCCCGGAAGACTCCCAACCTCCAACTTTTCCAAGTGTTGGGCTTCACCCTCACACTTGGCCAAAGTGGGGTTGCGACAATTATTGTGGATAGTTGAACATAAACAATTTCATTTTTTGCATGCTCACATTTTGGATTCATAACCCACTTACCATTAGGGTTTTTTCTTTTAATTACCTACCATTAGAAGAAATCTTCAATATATCACTGAATTTATGATTGGTATTCCAATCATAAAGGATTAAAATGACTAATAGCCCTCAAATCATTATGGACAAATCATTGAATACAATACTTATTTAGGATATGGTGTGGCATAATGATGTGTCAATGTTGTGGCACATTTCATTCATTAATCATAAAGGACATATGTGAAATCATTAGTCATAGTTTAATCATTGTGTAATTTTTTATTATTACAAATAATAATAATTGATATTATTATAATGTAAATAATATTATATGTTTTTATTCCATTACTTTGAATTTTTTAATTCTTCGTCCTATCAATTGTTGACACATGTCACCACCTAAGTTAAGTTTTAAATTAGTTTAAATGGTTAAGTAGACCACCTAATTTACTTAAATGGGCACCTAACCTAGATAGTCTGATTAAGTATGAAATTTTTTGTCAATATTCCATCATTGAATGCAATAATGTCATTTGTGAAATTTGATCATAAAACCCTAAAATTGAAATTGAACTCCTTTACCACCTTGTGTAAACAATCTAGTGTTTATTTTATTTAGACCAAACTTCATTTAAACATTACCCACAACCTCAAATTTGATGATTCATATCTTATTGATAAATTGTCCAAATGAAAAAATGAAAAACTTATTCATGAATTTCCTTCAATAATGTACACAAATTGTGTGTGCTTGTGTGTGTGTGTGTGTGTGTGAATTATTTCAAAAGAAAAAAATTGAATTTTGTTATTGAATAATATTTCAACGACCATTCTTTGGGAAAAAAATTCAAACACATGATTTGTGAATAGTACAAGAATAAATAAAATAAATCTTTCCTATTTTAAACTTTCATTTGATTTATGAATTTATGTTATACATTTTTTTCCAAAATATCATAATTTTATTAATAACTTTTCATTTAAACATATGAATCCATAAAACGTATCCACATAAAATATTTTTAAATGCATCATATATCAATTGTAATAATTTATAAAATATTAAATTTATGTATCAGTCATATTATGTTGATTTATATATTTATTTTGAATATTATAATTATAATTATAAAAATAATTAATATTCAATAATTTTCTTAAATCATAAATTTTATTCAATTTGATGATAAAATTTAATGTAAAAATAAATTATATATTTCCCACATCTTACATTTCTATTTGATTTTAAAATTATAATATTAAAAAATATTTCTGTTTTATCATTTTTATTAGTAAATTTTATTTCAATGTGCAATAATTAATTTAATATTTTTTAATGCAAAATTTATTAATTATATTCAAGAAAAATACAATTAAAGTTTTTATATTACTTATATGTATAATATTAGTTGAAATCAATTTCCTAGTTGTCGTAATTATTTATTTGTGAATTTGTATTGATAGTCATTTTTTAGTTACATTTGAAATGATTTTATGGGCAAACCCATCCTTGGGTGATACCATTAGGAACACCTCACACCTTGATTTTCTTAAACCCATCAAACTTTGAAAAATCGTAGAAAACATTTAAATCAACATTTTCATAAAAAAAATTGAATACATTTATTAGGTTCCATAGATTTTGAAATTTCAATAATATCACGAATATTGTGTATTTTGATGTTCATAATCATTGCATTTTTTTAAAGTTTCAAAACATAATGCCTGTTTTTTTCCTTGAAGTTTTTGGTTGGGAACACAAATTTGGAACATGATTTAAAATTTTTTTATGATTTTTTTTCCTAAGGAAATTTTGAAGTCATTTTATTTTTAGGTTTTTATTTGGTAATTAATTGATTAAATATGATTAAATTATGAATTTTCAAAGTTGAAACTATTGATTTTTTAAAGGGTCATTTTATCTAGGAATATCAAATTTTCCAATTTCTAAAATTCCCAAATAAACTTCGCACCATATATTAGAGCATGCAATTGATAAACATGAAAAAATAATAATTTAAAATTGTGAAAACATTTAATGAAAATGGCCAAAAAAATGTTTTGGTTGTTTTTGGTTTTATAATTATTCCTTGAGGTGGTTCTTAATCGTGCCACCCAAGGATGGGTTCGCCCTTATCGTAGTCATATTTTTGTATGATATTTTGGACATCCACGTCATTTTGTCATCAATCATGAATGTCATATGGATGAAAACTTGTAATGGAAAAAAACATCATCCTTCTTAATACCACATCATCATTTACTGGTCAAATGCACCGCTAATATATGATTACAACTTTTTACATGTAAGATTCGAAGTAATATCCTATTATTATAGTCAATTACTAATTGTTTAGGACATTTAATCATTGATTTCTTGGTTGCAAAGGACAAGATTTCTTCTAGTTGACGTGTTTTTTTTATGGAATCCCATTTAACCATCAAAACCTTGTCTTTCAAATCAATTTCAGTACAAACATGACACTTAACAATAGTTACCAATCTAACCTCATTCGGAATGGCTTTGCCCAAAACAACCTTAAAGCCCAAAGATCTTTAAAATTTTGTTTCACATTAGTTTCACCTTTTTTTGTTTCTTGGGATTAATGGTAGGCCCATCTTTAACAACAATAAAGGTTTCAAGGGGTTCAAAAGGGGAAAAAGTCACAATTTAGAGGTGTAATTCAAGGAACTAAACACACAATTTCTTTTTGGACCCATGTCACAAGGTTAAAATACATTGTAAGAAAAATACGTAATTTATGTAAGTGTTTTTCCTAGGATTTGACCACCCAAAAAAAGCTTATACTTAAAATTATTGGGCATTTGCAAGTATGGAGGCATGGATAATTTAAAATGCAATACCCTAAAACCTAAACCCAAATGGACCTAAAGTAGAAATTCATGAACAATTATTGCATCAATTCATAAGCAACATATTTTGATCCTTGGAATGTAGATGTTGCAAATTGTAGGTTGAACAAAATGTTCAAAGGGCCCACTTTTAAATTTGATGTGCAACAACATTTTTTGGACAAAACATGGAAATGTTTATTAACTATTTTCAAGAGTCTTTCTTGGGGTTGCAACTTGTGATATGGGGACCAAGAATAATGGATTGAGGCGAAAACACACACAATGCATACTAGTCTTGGAGACTAATCCATTACATTATAGCTTGGGTAAAGCTTAAAGCATTGAGGACTCATGAGTGTCATATAGAAAAAAGAACAAATAAAATAAACATTGTAAGTCATGGTAGTGCATCAAAGATTGTTGTAACAAGAAAAACATGTAAGAGAAACAATGCAACAAAAGGTTGAGGTAAAAGAAACAATGTACTAGAACATCACGGTCCACTACACACCACAAAACACACATAATAAAAAATTAGGAAAAATTAATTATGCATTGGAATCTAGGCAGTTCGACAAATTCTTAAAATTGTAGATCAAGCTATAAAATGACACTTCCAACAAATAAGCAAGTGAAATTAACATTAAGGGCTTAAAAGCTTCTTGGACCTTTGCAGTTTCTTGAAATTTGAATGTTAATTGATGAATGTTGAGGCACCACCTTGTGTTGACCTCCAACAACTCAATCTCAAGTTTTAATGAATCTCACATTATGAACGTTAGACTTGTCACTCACTACAAACATGATGCACAATCCTTATTCATAAACCATAAATGTTTAACAAATTTTGCCATTAAAAACTTTTGATCAATGAGGCTTGTTGCCTGAAATTCTTAGTTTGTTCATCTTACATTGCTACAATGTTGTTTGGGTCCTACAATGTAGACATTCCTAGTGAACAACATGTTAGAAGGAAGGCGATGAACTAGCAAAATGGGTTTGAAAGGTTCTTTTTGGGCTACAATGTCCTTTGTGGGGTGTGTCCTTTGCAAAATGAGCAATTTTGATAAGTCGCAAAAGGAAGACATATGTCATTATACTATCCTCATCATGGCAACGTTGAGAATTTTGTTATGTATTTTTTGCAATTTAGGGTAATTAAAAAAAATCCTTCAGTGATTCACCAACACAAATTTTTGATCTAATTAATCAATGATCTTTCCCTTTCATGTTTTTAATGAAGTTTCATTAGCACTTTCCATCCAATGTTCATTGAAAAACATGGAAAATATGTGTACAAAATGTATAACATTTTACTATAACATTTTGTTATATCACACTAGGTTTATGTAAATTGTGGGTTGTATGGTATTTTTAGGAGCAATTTTTTTCACAACATGGATGTTCTAGGTTTGAAGTTTTTGTGCAACTTGAATGAAAACCCCAACTATGAGATTGTTACTAACATAAAATTCATGATGGAAATTGTGTAACATTGATATTTCAAAATACAAGGGTAATGCGACTAATGCTAGGGTGAAAACACAATCAATTAGACACAAAAAGTAGTTATCATTCATGCAATCATATTTTTGCACATAAATGCAAGAAAGTAGATTCAAAATTTTTTTAATTGTTATCAAACCATCATGCTTCTCAATAGTGGGTTTATAATTTGTCGTATACAAAGTTTGACAGACTTTCATATAATAAAAGTAAGTGTAAAGTATTTTTGAAATATATTGGCCAAAATGTATTCAAAATTTATTTTACATTAGAAAGCTTGATATATTAGTATTTTTAAAGTAAAATTTGAAAGCATACAAGTACATTTTAGTGCAGCAATATCCAAGAAAGTAGAAAAATCAAATTTTTTTCCTACTTTAAGCCTACTTTTTATGAAACAGATGTTCGAAAAGTAGAAAAAAATCTACTTGTTGTTTTAAAATCTATTTAAATGGACATTAAACATGCAATTTTTTTATATCATTGTCATAAAATCAAAGAACATGTCCATATTGAATATTGGAATAAATAATATTTTAAAATATATTATATGAAGGTGTATTTTATGGCTACTTTCCATTTATGCAAACAAGGATCATGGAGTGTATAATTGATCATGCTTTCAATCGCTAAAGGTTCAAAGAAAAGCATGCTACACAATTCAACAACAAAGAAGAACCCTTCTCAAGTTTTACCCCTATTCTTGAAGTAAAAATTATTGGAGTCAAATTATGGTCTACACAAAACTAGTCTAACCACTTGTCTTAATGTCCCATTACTTTTGTATCTTGCCACATATCCGCATCACCATGAATTTGAACACCAAAAAACATACATCCCTTAATGAATTCTTACAACCACTAAAGTTAGAACAATTTACAAGACATAATAAAAGAAATAACCTCCATTTGGATTTTCAATAGTAGAAAATCAAGAGGAGTTAGGAAAAAAAAAAAATAGTGGATCTTCAAAAGATCTAAACAAATATATTCTATGACAAATAAAAGGGTTTTGCAATTGGCCTTGCAATTGGATTTTGGAGTTGTACTAACCATTTGCAACTCATGGTATTTCTATGGTGTGAATGTTATTGAACAAGTTGCAACAATTGCACCAAATGCAACTTGTTGTATATGGCACCATATACATATACAAAATACATGCAATTTTGTGCCACTATGTTGCAACTTGACTATAACACCTTAATGCTACTAAAGTGCAAATACATTATAACTAAAGGAAAAAACATAATGTTGATGTGGCTTTTGATTCATCTATCATGGATGAAATTTGTGAATGTCCATTATAATCCCTTTGCAATTGAACAATCATTTTGAGCAAAGAAATTAAAGCAAATATTTAGTAATTCACTAACAATTCATATGTGTGAGTTTGAGTACCTCTTTGCAACTAAAACTATGAAATTTTGTTATATAACAACTAGTGGGCAACTTATCTATTTTCACTATAACACCATGTAATAACTACTATCCCACAAATGGATACATTTTTGCAACAAAAGACTAAAATGTTTTCACAATAATATTATCCAATAATTATGTCCGTATGTATACCATTTTACAAAGTTAGGTGTTTAGTTATATGGGGTCAAATGTAGTTGTATGATAGTTGGTTTTATTATTATTGGGCAACTAAATCGCAATTCATAATGTAAAGGTGTAGATTTTGCACACACATTATCAATGTCCAAATTGTGATACATAGTGAAAAAATAATTCCATCACTACATATAAACATGAAATTGTATTCATTAACATTCAAGATTGGAAAATATATTACAAGAGCATTTTAGGAAATGATTCTTTCAATTGAATACAATTTGACTATATAAATCTAAATAAAATTCTCAAGCTATTTATGGCAAAAAAATTCTTCTTCACATACAAAGGGTCATCACAAAGACAATGAATTGCAACAATCAAATATTGTTTGTTAGAACTTTTAGATTGTATTGGACCATTTTGTGAAATGTTTTTTTTCTATTTTGTTGAAATGGAATTTTGAACCACAATTTTTGGTTCCTATTTGTCTGCTTGAAATGTGCCATATTTTAATAGTTAGTGTCACATGTGAAATGAGTCAATAAAATTTACATACATTCTAATGTGGAAAGATATCAAGATGTTCATATTTTTAACATATATTAAATTATTTTACAACAATAGTGATATTAACTTTGTTCTAGCAAACAACATACATTAATAATCGTAATTCATTTATCACTAACGTTCAACATACATAACACATCACTACTACAATGAAACTAACATTAACACAATAAAACTACAATTGCACTAACACTAGGCAGGTGCAAGAATGAGTGGACCAATTTTTGGACTTTTTGAAAAAATTATGTAAAGTGGTTGTCATTCTAATGACCATATATATTTGCTAGGTTCTTTTTTTTCTATAGGGACTTAGTTTAAGGATACCAACTTGCATTTTTATTTATTCCATTTATTTAATTTCCATACTCAACAAAAACACAAGAGACATGGACTTTCAAAGTCAAACAAAATGGATTGTAATCTTGATAATAACTTTTGATATGGATTGATCATTTATGACGCGTTGGTTAGGGACTTGATTTTTGTTAGATAACATATTTAAAAAATTAAGTTTGAAAAGTTTTACATGATAACATTTGTAAGATTTGACCTATGGACTTTCGAACAAGCTAAAAAATAGGGTTTTTTCAAAAGTCCATAAAATATTTTTTAAATAATATTTTATTATTATTCTTGTGCACATGTGTTAAGAAAAGGAACCTCTAAATGGGCTTTAGATTAAATGGAAAACATTCCCAAGGAACCAATGGAAAACCTTTGTAATTCATTCTAACCCACAAAAAATACCCTTGTTTTGGACTAAAAACATGGTAATTTCTTATAGGCCATTGGTCCACTCATTCTTGCACCCACCCCACTATTATAATGTGACATCATTAATGTCACAAAAAATTAATGTGCAATTTTAATACAAATTAAACTACAACCTAAACATTCATACACAATGATGGTTTTCAAAATAAGATGCATCACATAATTGAAGTATCAAAGTTAGACTTACCATATTAAGTCTCTTACTTCACCTTTGTTTTAACATTCGCTTTGCATGTCTTGATTTGATTTATTACACAATAAACAACACATTTAGTGACATAATAATTAGCAAACTAGGAAATTGTATAACATCACATGTGCATGTTCTTTTGTTTAATTGTACATTTTCAAAGACAACCAACATTTTTATTTTTGAAAAAACCTTACCTTTTAAGCACAACTTTGATATTGGTGGACTCAAACAATATCAATGAAGCCCTACATAACACAAAAACAACCAAAAACAATGAAAGTTAAAATAAATGCACAAACTTGTTTGTTTGAACAAACTAGTTTTGTTTCAATTCCACCTTTCATCCCAAAATCCAAACACTTAAACACAAACAAAATCACAACATGATTTTCATCACAAATTTTTTCGCCCCTCCCAAATCCCTCATCATTATAAGTAATACCTTACAAGTCAACTTTTAAACAAAATGTATGTTTTCTTCACACCATTTTTCTTTGATGTAAATAAGTAAAAATACACAAATGGTGGACCTTAAAATCTTCAAGTTTTGTAAATGAACAATACAACTTGCAACAACCTTCAATCTATAGTTCTAAATTGAAAGGTAAAAAGGCAAACATAAACTAAATTATGTAGCACATATGATAGTTCTATCATCAAAAACTAAGAAGTGCACAAAATGTTTTAAAAAAAAGATGTTTTCCTTTATAGTTCATCTTGAATGTCTTAACAATAGGTGCAAGCACATGAGGGTCATTGATGCAAAGGGGGAGATCTATTGACTTACTACCATGTGCCACTTGATTAGGGGTTTTCTGCGCAAATTTTTTTCTCAAATTTCAAATTTCAAGTTGAAATGTAATTGCATACTAGTTGTTCACAATGACCACATGCATGACTTAACTAATATGGGTGACTTGCTAACATGTCCAAATGTTAGTTTTGTGAATTTTGATGGTTTTGCTCACATGTTTATTAGATGCTAGGTGGTAAAAGAAACCCCCTCTCCTTTTTAATTCATTTTGAATTTTTGAGATTAGGCATAGGCACACGAGATTTGTTGATGTAAAAGGGTAGATCTACTACCTTATTATCACATGTCATTTGTTTTTACATATCCAACCCAAGTTTCATATCCTCACATTTCAAATTGAAATTTAATTACATGTTAGTTGTTCATAATGACCATGTGTATATGTGAACAATCCTAATAACATTGGTGATGTAATGTGCATCCTTTAACGGAATTGATAATACAATGTACACATTGATTCAATTCCTCTTAAAACCTACACTTTCAACTAATTATATAGTTTGTATGTGACATGATATTGTGGGTTGCAACAAAATTGACATTTGTTAATCATATCATAGTCGAACAACAATCCCAAAATAGTGGACAAATAATTTTTATATTGTCAAAATTTAATGGCATAACTAGATGTATCATTCAAAATCATAGTTGATAACTAATTGCAAAAGAATTAAAATTGCTAGATGCAATGGATGATGACAATATTGCATACACATGGCATGATCGTATGTGTCAAGGTCATACACTAATTGCAAAGTAATCACTGGTTGTGTGCTACATTTACACTAGTTGTAATGTGGTTGTCACATGTGACTAAAGTGCAACTTGTTAACAAAGTCAAACACAATTAATTAAAATTGTATCTATGATGCATACATTATGTTGTATATGTGTCCATCTTGTAACTAACTTGTAACTATATTACAACTCCTTGATTTTTTGACCTAACATTTTTTTATTAATTCCCCATATTTCCATGGGATAGTTGTAATGTAGTTGTATATTTATTATTTTGGAGCTCTAGTTCCACAACAATGTAGATGTTATGGCCATGATTTCTCATAATGTTTTTTCAAAAAAAAATTGCTACAAGTGCAAAAAATTGGACAAAAACACAAAACCCTTGAAACAATGTTAAAATTGATATTTTTTTTCCATGTCCAAGTTAATGGTGCTCAACATTCAACGTTTTTGAACACCTATATTTTGTATTGGTCATGAAAAAATCCTTTTGGATATGTGATGGACTTTATTTATTTATATTTTTATTACACATAATAAAAAATCATAAAATCAATCACATACTTCATATTTCTCAATTGTTTTATTCCTAAGTGTCATAACCTTTGAGACGCATGTCCCAAAATTGTGGAAAAAGATTGAATTCCATTATAATAATGAGTCCATAATTTTTTTTTCATTGGATAATAACCCCAAAATTGCCTAGATTGCAAAGTCCATATTTCATTGAAAATTAATGTTTTTGGTGTAATTATTTGAAAATTAAAAAAAAGAAATTAGTTTCACTTATTTGAGTCCATTTTGTTGCAATTTCCAATTTGCATATGGGTTTTATATAATAGCATGTTTCCAACCTAGAAGATTTTGCTTTTGTGACATCTAAAAAAGTTCATTGTAGTATGTTTTTACCCAGCTCCTATGGAGCATATATATATGGTAAGGTACGTGGCATGCATGAAGGACATAAATAGATTCATCTGAAATCAAAGGAAAGAATTTGGCGCTACCCAGGTGCACTGCGTTTTCAAGAATTTTCTGCGGTTTTTAGAACACATGTTTGTAAACTAGTTCTAAGAATCAAGGTTACAAAAGGTTACATGTAGGTCATTGACATACTCAAGAAATAATAAATTCAAGGGTGTCATTGTTGTTAAAGGACATAATGTAAACCAACCCCTTTAGTTTGAAGGCTAATGATTGGCTATATTTTTAATAGGTTTGGTTGTCAACTTGTTTGGCTTTTTGTTTACCTTTTTACAATGTGCCAATATTTCTTTGGCAATGCCTAGAATTGCATCATAACAACTAAAAAGATCAAGAACTCAATTTTTTTTAGGTTGACAAAAGAGGGGCATCATGAATCAACAACATGAGAGTAGAAGCATAGGTTCAAATTATGACACAATAGTCAAATCTTCATGTAGCAAATGTAACATCCCATTCCATTGAAGGTCAACAAGAAGAGACAAAAATTACAAATAATAATTACAAATATTTTTCCTACCTAATTAATTCCTTGTTATGGCTAGTTAAGTTTTAATGTGAACCATCTAGTGTTCCATGAATTAAAATAAGCATGGCACAACTCATACCCGATATCAGTTGCAATTGTAAGCAACATACCATGGGTACATTTCCATGTGCCACAAAACTTGGAATAATAACTAAAAGCAAACCATTTCAAAAGTTATCATGATTGTGTGTTCTAAATACAATGGCCACTTGTTGGAGACTAGTGCAACAATTTCAAAGTCCAATGCAAGAAGGTTCTATGAACCTAGCACATTTGGCAACATAATAGAACAAACCATCCTCCCAACATTTGTGGCAAAGGAATGAAATAGATGGGTGTCACTTAGCACTTATTAAAATAATAAACTACATGCTAGGTTCATAATGTGTACAACATTATGAAGCTAAACATACAATCAACAATAATTTTTTTGTCACAAGACCCACAAAAGTAATTGGGAAACCTAACTAGGATGTTGGTTAGCAAAACAAAAAAACAAAAGAGAAGAAGGTGACCAACGAAAAAACAAAAGGAAAACAAACTAACATATAATTCTAAGAGAATGATCCTTTTTGACATTGAAGGTGGAAGTTTTTATTTTCAAATACAACATTTAAACCAAGACCTATCCACACCTAAGTTTGTAGAACCTTATGGGACAACTAGGCAACAAACAATGATCCACGAGAAGATCTATACCTGGTTATGGATGTGATAGAACATGCCCACACAAAAGAGGTCATACACAAATTTGTTGATACCAAGTTTGGCAATGGCACTACCAAAGACAAACTATAGAGTTGTGGGGCTTCAATATGCATAAATAAAGACCAAATATCAATATATTTCTATGGCACACAAAAGTAATTCAAAGCCTAAACCCTAAACCTTGGAGGTGAATGTGATTGTCACAAACACACACGCATGTTCTTTGATGTTTCTAGTATGACCATCATCAAAGCAAACATTTAGAAACAAATTCTAAGCTTTATAACAACCCTAAACCAACATGAAAATGATGTTGTCACAAGGATGGAGTGTAGAAACATATTGATATAAGTTAACCTTATAAAACAATCACAAACCTAACTTATAACAAATTGAAGTAATCACAAACCTACCTAGAGATTCTATAATGTTGGATTGTGGGACTAATCTTGGAGTAACCAAACCTTAAACTTTGAATCTCCCTGCCATTCATTGAAACATAATTTACAGCACATGTACATGTAAGCAAAACAAAAATGCAAAATAAAACATAATTCAAGCAAACTTAAAGGATGTCACCTTTGTTTTGTACAAAAGGTGCTTGAACATTTAAATGAGATATTATATAATCAAGTTCCAAGAAAATCCAATGCTTGTTAGTATCAATGAAACCTAACCAAGTATTTGAAATTTCCTCCATATATGCAAGGTTCAAATATTTGCTGACACCCCCCCCCCCCCCTTCTTTCCCCCTACGAATTGCAAACTTGTTATGAAAGTAACTTGTGTGGCAATAACCAATGCAATGAAGGTGACCACATGATTGATGGCCTGTAGCCCTAATGTGAAATCCTTGCAAGTAAGAACATGAAAGGAGGATGGCTAAAATGACATAACACCCACCAATGCACCATCCAAAAAATCTTGTTTTGGGATTCTTCTGGATGGGATGAAAACCAACCCCAAGACCTTGTCCATTGGGGTTTGGGTTTTGTTTCATATGCCACCCTACCCACAACAATTAATCCTTCCTACCTCCAACCTACCCCTTCTTATTTACCTCCCTTCACACCCACCTTCCTTTTTGTTTCACCCTAAACATTGTGTTGTTCCCATCTCTTCTCCTCTTTTTGCTTTGCCCTCCTCTGCACCGCCATTGCCTATGCTCCTTCTCCCCCGTCTTCTATTTTGCCACCAATAGCAAGAAGTTGTGTTGTTAGTAGGTACATCAACGCCAATACCAAGAAGTTACATCACTATAGTTACATTGTTGTGAATAACAAAAAGTTGTGTTGCTAGTCACCATAGTCACCAATTGTGTTGCTAGCTCCATAGTCATTAGCAATAGGACATTACTTTGTGCCATTATCAATAGTAGTAGGAAGTTATGTCACCACTTAGCTACATCATCATTATGAGTAAGAAGTTGTGATGTCAACAACTTTGTCATCACTAGTTGTAGGAAGTAGCATTGCCATGCCCAACCTCATTTCTTTCGCTTCTACCTTCGCTTATGTAGTCCAAAGGTGAATTTTTGATTCCTTGTTTCATCATTTAAAAAAATTGACAAAGATAATTTAGGATGTGTGTGTGTGTGAATACATGGATCTAAAGCAATCCTCTTTCTCGGCTTCAATGAAATTTTTAAAAAAGAAATTGTTTGAGCAAATATCCGTGCCACATGTGAGGGGGATCATTTGCATAGTGATGCATTACAAATAAAACCAACACCAAAACCTACGTTGGTAAGATTGGCTTCTTCCAAGTTGCTTGTTCTCTTGGGCATTCTCACATGAGGTGTGGGGTCCATACCCCCCAATGTAATGACCAAGCTAAAGAATGATGACACTATGAAAAATTGTGTCTGTTGAAACCACATTACCCTGCAACTAAAACTGAAAAAACAACTCATGTACAACTATTGTGCAATTATATCTTGGGTATTACAACTAGTGTGCAACTATCCCCCTAGAAATACAATGTATTAATAAATAAATTGCCATGTCAAAAAATCAGTTTGTTATATTATAGTTGCAAATGAGTTGAAAATGGGTCTTCTATATGATAATTTATACACATTGTACATACATATGTGGTCAACCATGTTTGACTTTTTAAGAAATTGCATTGTAGTTGCATGTGGTAACTACTTTAAAATTGTTGTAAATGTGTTGTTAAATCAACAACTATGTTGTAAGTAGGTACAATGTACATACATGTGATCATGTTACCTGTTCACATTTCTACCACCCATTATGGAATACATTTGCAACTAACTTTTTTATTATGATTCCCATTGATACAATTAGTACAACCACTAGTGCGCCACTACTAAAGTACTACTATTAAACTATTTTTATGACTAAAATATAATTATTTATAACTCAATAAAGATATATATTCATCATTCATTAATTATTTATATCTTCATCATATGTGTTTCATTTTAAGTGATTTAAAATGTTTTGGGAGCACTACCTTAAACTTTATAAATCATTTTTGAAAGTAAAGGAAAAGGAGTAATGAAAAAATAACAAGAAAAGAACTAAGCTTTCTAACTTACAAAATATTTTTTTTTCCTTTTTTTCCCTTTTTGGACCCCTCCTACTTTCAAACCTTATAACTTTCTTATTTCTTATTCATTTTAAACGATTTACAGTGGTATAGGAACACCACCTAAAGTTTTACAACTCATTTTGAACTCTAATAACAAAAAAACAACATAAAATATTTTTTTAGTGTGTTCAAAAACTAACCTTTGTAACATTTGGTGGTTCGTTTTTTAAAGTTTTGACCCCCTATACTTTTGGGGTGCATAACTTTTTCCATTTTTATTCCATTTTTGACAATTTTTAGTGCCCCATAGGCACCAATAGGAAGGGTTCAAGTTTTGTTTAGACATTAAAAAAAAATGGATCCCTCCCCTTGGATCTAACTTGCCTTGAATGCTTAAACATGTTATAGTTGCAACTCGATTGCAACTTAATTTGCAAATAAGGAGCAACTAAAAGATTTAACCCATATGTTTTGTCTTCAAATCCCATATTATAAAGCATAAAAAGAAGGCTTGTTCTTTCATATTCTCACATTAAAATACAAGTGCCATTTTGGGATGAGTTCAAAAAAGCTTAACCCAAAGGAAAAATGTAAAATTTAAAAATAAATCATGGTTATTCTTTAATTCATTTAGTATTGTGCTTTCCTACTTATTTACCTACCTATGTAAGTAAGTAGGTAGGTAGGTCCTAGGTAAATACCTAGGTATGTAGGTCTTAATATCTACCAACCTACCTGCCTATGGTTATGTATGACCTACTTAGCTATTAAAATAGATATTTATATTTATTTTATATATTCAAAAATATAATTAATATACAATGTGGCAATTTTTTTATTGTGCCATGTGTAATAATCTTGGACCATCATTAACAATCACAATGAATGATGGAGATCAATATTTTGAAAAGAAATCATTTTTATGTCCAAAAATCTTCATAATGCCACATATCAAATTTTAATAAATGGATAATAATCAATGATATTGTCAACATGACATCATGGGTGCAGTTAGAATGGAGTTACATAATAATTGAGAATGAGTTGTTTTGATTGAGTTGTAATTAAATTGCAATGAATTGCATCATATATACGGTGAGTTTCAACTTTGCAACTCATGCAACTTGTCCATTAGCACTCATGGCATATAAATATTGTGAGTTGCAAGTGTCTTCTACAACCCAGAAATTGAATTACAAGGCTAGTTGCAATTTTTTATTTTTTTTCATAATGTGATGATTTTACTGATTTAATTAAATGTAGCAAGGTGTCAACACGAAAGGCCTTAGGGATATGTGGAATAGTTGGAGTTGGACAAGATCTTTTAGCAAAAAGGAGTGTGAAAAGGAGATCACTATAGTCATTAATTACCATGAAACAAAATCGGTTCATGGTTGGTAAGAAGTCTCACATTCAATTGAAAATTATGCTTGAAACTTGAATTTCAAATGAAAATTACTTACCATGAATTAGTTGAATGGAACAAAAGCAAAAACTTGGCCCTACAAGAAAAAGTAAAAAAACCAACAATCAAGAATCACCTTGGACCTACTTGGTACAATATAACAACCTATATTTTAAGTTTAAGCACATGGTGCACATGACCTTAAATTTGCTTCACGAATGTCTTTGTATGTTCCATGCATGTCACAAAAGGTAAAGGACTACATATGGAGTTAATTGGGGCTTGGGTACACAATGAAACAAATATATGACAAACAAAAGGCAATTTGGTGGGCGAGGGTTAATGTAAGGGAACCCATGACTAAAGATGATTTCATCGGGCTACAAAATAGTACCTATTTAAACCAAAAGCCTAAGAGTGGTAGTTGGCACCTACATAGGAACCCATTAATTTCTATTTAATCATGGGTATGTATTCACCCAGATGATGTCTTTTATTTCCAAGATGCAAGTGAGAAAATCCCCTTCACCATTGGAATCCAAATGCTAGCATAATTCCAAGCCATGCTCTAATTAAATCGTAATGGGACTATTCCCATGGATGTGACATTTGGCACCAATGATGTGAAGTACCATTTTTTCACATTGATTGCATTTGACCTTCACTGCACTAGGGTTCCAAGTTGCACATGTCATCATTAGTCAACAAACTTGTGAAGATTTGGTGGAATGGTTGATTCCATTAGAGCGAAGCTTGTAGCAAACAAGCCCAATTGGAAACCGTCATGTTTCATTGTGGATGATGCCTTGCAACAACTATGGGCATTATGGTGAGTCTACTTTGTCAAGTGACGTTTTTTTGTTGTATTTGCATAGTTTTGGGGTTTACATTGGGTGAGGAATGCATATTTTTTTGGAATTTAAAAAATAAAATAAAATCTCTATGTGCATTTCGAGATTGTGTGGAGCCAAGATCCAATTTTCCTTTCTGCTTGGCATGTTTTGAAAGCATGGTGCTTGGGGTCTGTGGAGAAAATAAAAGATGCGGAGGTGAGGTGTGCAATATTGGATTGTTTGCACATGGTGATGTTCATGTCCATCAACTCATGAAAGACCATTGAGTTTTTCAAGGCACGAGGGAAGGAGAAGGTGGTGGAGACGTGGGGACCTTCAATTCTTTAACCCCAACAATGCATGGACTAGATATTTTTAGGTTACTATTACCAACTTGGGAAGCAATTAACCCATTCTAAACCTTTTGCTAACATTTTTGGGTTTGTGGACGTAACTTATGAATTATTTAAATTTTTTACACTTATAAAAACTAACACATAGCCCTCATATGCAATGCACATGTCCATCTAGACTTGTGGATGGTGGGTTTTCGTCGAGTGCCAAATTCAAATCAAGATACCCAAGCTAACATAAAATTTTACCATAGGGCTTTGAAATAATGGTTTTCTTTTGAAACAAAAGGTTTAAGGGGATGTTGCATTGATTTGTTGGTGTGGAAGCTAATTATGATTGTGGCACAACACTACATGCACCAAGCAAAAATGAAGAGGCAAGGGTTGATAAAGAACAAGGTTGTGGGCATGACTTGTGACCATAAGTGTGGAGAAGGCATTGTTAATCCCACATGCCCATGTGATTCAGCTACCTTTGGTGGGTGAAGACAATATAAAGCATTGATGGTGTGGAGTTAACACCATCTTGGTGTCATATGCATGAACATGGTAATGTGTTATAATCTTCATGCCCCCTTCATTGAATATGCATCTTACACATGTGAGTGGGCATTGCATGGGAATTTGTGTAAACACCAAGTTGTATGTTTTCATGACATGTACTAACCTTACTTCAAACAATATTGTAGCACATGATATGGGATTAATTGCAGCGGGTTGAAGGCAATGTTCATAGATTCAACATAGTTGCAAATTGATGATGATTTTTCACAAAATGAAGGTTACAAGGAGGACACAATTGAAGGGGTCAATGTAATAAACATTGGTGGATTGTTGGACATTAGTGATAATGGCCTTTTTCTATGATGGTGTTAACATTGATGAGGCAGAAGGATCATCCAGCCCCATGGAGCAAGCCTTATTTTGGTTACAAGATATAATGGTTGAAATCACCTCCCAATGCAAGGAGTTAGCTAATGTCCAACTTGGTGACCATGCAACATCATGTTTATGAATTGTTGCATTAGAGATCCAAGCCCTTCATGTGACCTAGGCCAATGAATCAATGCACCCTCGCATGGATTTTAATTAGGTGGAAGATGGCTTGGGCAATTTAGTTAATTGCCTCAAAGATTGGTAAGAAATTATGTTACAACATGCAAATTCCCTCAAGAAAAGGACTCATGAGAAAATGAATGTTGTACATTGGTAGGGTTGAAAGAAATAATATATGTTGTTCCATGCATTTTTTATTGCCAATTGATTAAACTTTTTTTATCTGGTAGGTGAAGCTTTAACAATTTTGATATGATTTTTTAATGTCATGAGAGGGCATTTTTTTAAAAAAAAATGTTTTTGCATTAGCTTGATATGGTATTACAAATGTAAATTAGGAAATATAAGACATTTTCAATCCATACCGAGGGTATTACATTTCACTAAATTAATCAAGTGCATGTGCATTATCTTGATGAGGGTAATGCACAATTTAAAAGTATTTTATGTCTTAAAAATATTGTAGTGGTTTAGTATTACCCTAATGGGGGTATTGCAAAGATGTTGATGAGAAAAAATAATTCAAACCCTTCCTATGGGTACTAAATTTCAACATAATGATATAATGTCTAGGTATTACCTTAATGTGAGTATTGCATTGTGCCCAAAATATTGCAATCCTTAGGTATTACCTTCATTAGGGTATTGCATTGGGGCTTATTCATGGTTGGGGTTCCAAAAAAAGGAAAAAAAAATCAAGGACTTTTGTGGGGCTACTTTTTGCAAATAACACTTACTTGAAACAAATTTAAGTGAGAAAATTTGAATAGTCCAATTTAAGATATTTCATGTGGTGGTGGTGAGTTTTCACATTCATACATAATTGTGTATGAATATTTTGGTTTATAACTAGAAACGCAAAAATTTCTACAAATTCCAAAAATGAGTTTCAATGGACAACCAAACATGTTTTTTGGCAAGATTTTTTCCTACACATGTGACCTACACCTCAAGCTAGACATTTTGAACCGATTGAATACAATTTTCCTATCAAATGGTTTTTAAAATAAAATCCTTTTCCTTGTAGCCCTTTCCTTCAAAAATTAAAGATTTTGAATTTTTTGTATAATTTGGGTTCATCAAGTTCATATAATGAACATATACTTTCAGAGAAGGGGGCATGTTTTTGTTGTACAAAAAGTTTGAAATCAACTGTATGACTTTATGTAGTAGATGACATGAACCCCAACTTAGGGTATTGCAATTCAACAAATAATATAATGCAAATGCATTTCCTTTATAAGGGTAATGCATTGATATTGTAGATGAGATGAAATAAGTTAAATCCCTCCTTAAAGTATTACATTTCAACAAAATATAATACCTTTATGTATATATACCGTTAATGTATTGCATTGATGTAGTATACAACATAAAATATTTTGAACCCATCATGAAGGTACTACATGTGTCTAGTGCATATGCATTACCCTAGTGAAGGTAATGCATAAGTGGATCGAGATGATAAAAAAAACTCCTAAAATTATTGCATGTCCCTAAAATATTATAGTGTTTATGTATCATTGTAATAAAGGTATTACACCATTATTGTAGATGACATAAAATAAGTTAAAACCCTTATAAAGGTATTGCATTTCATCATAATGATGTAGAGTTTAGATGTTACATTTATGTGGATATTGCATAGATTCAATATATGAGATAAAATAATTGTCACCTCTTTTGAGGGCATTACATTCTTCCAATGCATTTGCATTACCATGATGAGGGTAATACAAATGTGAAGTAGGTTATTAAAAATTAGCCTTAGGGTATTGCATATCATCAAATTAATATAGTGCATTTGCATTACCCCGACCAAAGTAATGCAAGTGTGAATTAGTATGATAAAAATTAGCCTAAGGGTATTGCATATCATCAAATTAATCTAGTGCATTTGCATTACCTTGATGAGGGTAATGCACAATTGAATTTGACATGACATTTTTCTTAGGGGTATTGTAGGAATGTAGTGGACTAGAAAAAATATTGTCAACCCATTCTAAGGGTATTATTGCACGTAAAAATATCCATCTAATGCTCATGCATTACCTTTTTGAGGGTAATGCACATGTGATTCAATCAAGCTAGGATATTGATTAGGGTGTTATAAGTGGGAACAAGGTTATATATGATATTTCAAACATGACAAAAGGGTGTTGCAAAAATTAATTAGGTTATTTATGATGTTTTCAAAGTGCCTTGAAGATATTGCAATTCAACAAAAAAATAATCCAATGCCTATGAATTACATAGGTCGAACCTTAGAAGTGGGGAGAAATTGCAATGAAAAAATTGCAAAAATGGTCTTTCCACTGGAATAATGTTGTTCAAGTAAGGAAATTAGGTTTTTTTGCAATACATGTATATGGGTGTTGAGAAGTAGTTTAATTGTTCCCTTTAGTAGTCCTAAAGTAAACAAATCCAATGTAGTTGCAATACCCTCTTTTGTGCCCCCCTTCAATATCATTTTCAACGGTTGCAACATTGGTTGGAGTGTTGATGAGGGAGGTAGATTTAGCCCAAGTAGGTTGGTTCTAATAGGTACCTACTTCAATGGGTAGTAGCTAGGAAGGGCAGGGGAACAACCTACTTGTTTATTGCAATATTTTCATGGATGATCATTGTTGTTGCGTTGTTGAAGATTGAGTGCATAGGTAGGTAGTTGAGTGGGTGGGTAGGAAGGTAAGCCAGGTGGGTGGGTAAGTAGATACATAAGTAGGTGGGTGGGGGAGAGAGTAAGCCTTTTTGGTGCATAGGTAGGTAGTCTAAATGTAGAGACTAAGGTGGCCATGGGGCAAAAAAACACCAGAACCCTGAGTTTGGTCATAAACGGGGTGATATTAAAAAAAACCTGCAAAGAAATACATTAGCATTAGGGTTGGGGGGGGGGGAAAAA
>Ga0209611_10005511_pt1 | contig 21156 bp, 14 predicted proteins | sample S1TSphgellanicum_3_FD_187693 | JGI IMG/M metagenome (GOLD analysis project Ga0209611, IMG submission 187693) | Host-associated microbial communities from peat moss isolated from Minnesota, USA - S1T2_Fc - Sphagnum magellanicum MG (SPAdes) (version 2) | ecosystem: Host-associated > Plants > Peat...
AACTTGAAATTCTAGGTCATCAGCTCAACTAAGGTTGCAGCTTGCTTGATTCCCAAGGTGAATGATGCAAGAGATACCACCAAACAGCAATGAGATTAAACTGTGGGTAGTTCATGAAATGCACAGCTATTGCCAAGGAAGGAGAAAAAGACATTGCCAGGTAAAGTGGAAGAGTCAGTCTAACAGAGATTGACAGGGAGTGCACAAAAGATTTCTAGGTCATGGAAAATCTATAAACTCTATGAATCACATCAGAAGAACCAAATGAGACAGCAATTGGTGGATCAGCAGAACATGACCACTGCCAATGTCTTGATATTAAAAAAAATTCCAGTAAGACAATCAGAAGAAGAGATGACTCTCTTGAGTGAGTCGAACAAAACAAATCTTATCTCCAAAGAAAATATCTTTTTGTATAGCGTAGCCCTTAATCAACAAGAACAGGATAAGACAAACTTGTATTTCTAGGAGATCATTACGAGTCACGGATATGACGTATTCGATCCATTAATCCATCAAGATTGAAAAAGAGCAACTCACGACGACAGTCCGGCTGTGTACCAAATTCTCCAGAGCTTCACCTAAAGCCTAAAAGCGCCTTTCAGGGATAATACATAAATCTGCAAGAAGAGCAGGAAAAATCCCAGAAATCGAACCACAATGGCTCGAATCCGCCACGTTACTCTAAATCTTGAAACAATCCCAAGGCTACTAATCGAGGAGGAAATGACCAAAACGAAAGTTACACCAAACAGAATGGAAGAACACAGAGAAATAGAACCCCCGAGCTACAGATAGAGTAGACTAACACACTAATGACTCAGAAAAATGATGCCAAGAACAATGGAATCTTCAGAACTAGCAAGTTTCTGAAGCAAACATGGAGAAGAGGGAGGGGAAGAAAATAAACAAACAAACAATCAAACAACCTCTTTGAGCTACAGAAAAACTCTCGCAAAAGAAAAAAGTGGCATGAATGAAAACTGTACCTGCACAAGAATACGCAGATTCCGCACCTCAGAGACAAGATCCGAGAAGCGATCGCGCAACGCCACAAACCCAAGAGAAAGCTCTTTCAATCGCCACTGCAGCCAACACAAGCTCTCTAAGAAAAGAGACACACACACACACAAGCGAGGAAGAGCTCCAGGTCCTGAACAGATGAGGTCCCAAAAACGAGGTATCAAAGAAGATTCCCACTCATCGAGGTATAATCCAGCGTTGTACCAGGTTCTCAAGACGAGGGGACGTTTGTAGCGTAACCTCGTAGACGAATCCGCAAACACCAAGTCAGCGAAATCCTGCGGGTCCCGAGATATAGCGACCTGCATGTTTCTTTTGACTTACACTGCACGCACCCAACAACTGGCTACCCCAATTATTGCGCGGCTAAAGGGAAGCGTTCAACTCACCGTTACAAAACCCCCAAAAAAACCACTTCATAAAATAGCAAATCACAAGCCTCAAAATTCCAATGTCTCTCTTTTAAAAAAGTCATTTTTTGAAACCCTAAACCTTGACATGTTTCGTTCGGTGGGGTCTAAACCCTAAACCCTCTCCACTGAGTTTGAACTCAAAAACCTTTTTGAGATCCCAGACAAGGGACTATATAGCACCAAGCCATCACCCCTCAGGCGATGGGTGCAGGAGTTTAATTATCCGTCAGGGGGTATAGAACGAAAACACGAAGCTCCTTCTTCATGCTCTCTCAAGGTTGTATTAACTTTTACACCACGTAAAGAAGCTCTCGCACACCACCAAAATCAAGACTTTTACACCACATGAAGAAGCTTGAAGTCAAGAGCATTACCAGAGTCAAGCTTGTCGTCAGCTATTGCGTGTGATGATGCGCGCTTGTTTTGATAATACCCTCACCCTCCTCATGCTTTACCTTATTCATAACCGCTGCTGGCTGGTGATGATTTTTCTCAAAATGATAAACAACACAAGTAGCTCACATCATCATGCAATTGCTTGCCCATTTATAGCCAAATTTCAAATAGGAAATCTTCCATGAAATCCTCTCTCCCTCGCTCCCCCCTACCATCCAAAAAAACATCAGCAACAAACTAAACACCTCATGAACATTCCTCAATTGACTTATGTGGGACCGAATGAAAACAAGAGTGTTGGATCTCCTTTTGCATACATTAAAAAGCAATGATGACTCATGAATTTGTAATGTAGCTTTGGAATCTTCATTAAAAAGAAGATTCCATTCCCAGTACAGAAAGTGGAATTTTTTGCATGCTCTTTTTCATCATTTATCCCAGTGTTTTTGTTTTTGTTTTTTTTTTTTTTCCACCTCAATTTTGTAATGTTGCTCAAGTGACAATTGTCCATAAGTACATTTAGCCAAATTTGGCGATATTCAAAATATGAAAGTAGAAAATCTTAAGCACCAAAGTTCGAAAAGTATGAACTGAATTTTAAAGCCATGTTAGGTTGGAGTGAGTGGGTTCTATTAAAATGACTTTTCGAGCTTTTTTGTGCAAATGTCTTGCATGCATGGATTTAAAGAGCCTAATTTCATGGACTATTTCCACAGCAGGAAAATGGGTTGCATCTTTGCATAGGTGAGGAATTAAATGTAGGGTAAAGACTTAGAGTGGGACCATTCCCAAAATAATGAGCCTTAAGATGAAGTGGTAGTTAAGTGGTAAATTACAAGGCAAAGGTTATTGTCACCAGCATTTATTTTTCCCCTTTTTTTCAATTTTTTATTATTTGGTGACAAATCCTACAAGATCATTTTTTGGGAAATAAAAATCTTACAAATTCACTATTTTTTGGAAAAATATGAAATCGTCATATTTAGATAACAAGTTCCTAATATGTCCCCAACACATAGCAAAATCCTAAATTTATTCTAATTTCCTCTATGATTGATAAGCAAATTTGGCTAAGACTTCTTGTGGGAAGATCACCAACCCACCTACCTCACAAAACTGAAAAAAAAAACCATGGTTATCATGAACTTAGACAGACCTTTGGGGCATTACCAAAAGAAAGGGCCCACACGAGGATGAGCCAAGCATGAGCTCAATCAACTAAAGAGTTTCTTTGATTGTTTTTCTTTTTCCACATTGTATCATAAGAAACAAATGAAAAAGTAGGGGAACATTTCATAAAAATGAAACTCTTGTCGAATTTGACACCCCACCCCAAGTAAAGGAAAGAAAAGGTTTGATAACATGCCCTCCAATTACACTAAAAGAATATGAGCACACCTTTATGTAAAGGTAAGATCCTTTTTCATTCTTAACATTTATCATAAGAGGAAAATGTAATCACCTAATTGTTCAACAAACATGCCAAATCAATCTAGTTTTTTAAATCTAGCTTGGTCATTTTATAAAAAAATTCAAGTTGGATCTTTTGGTAAAAGAAAATTGGAATTTGGTTGAGAAATGCAAATTTCTTGCCATTGAGTGTGAAATTGGTGTGGTGTTGAGTAGTCATAAACTTTTCCAATTTTTTGAGAATTTGACCCCTTGCCATTTTTCATTGAATTCAAAATTTGCAAGGTAGGTAGAATGCATTCATATGAATATGATGAAATTTTCAAAAGGGATGTACCATTTGGATTTGGTACGAAAGGGAAATGAGTGCTAAAAGTTGCGCGTCCATGGGGCATCTATGCACAAGCAAAAAAAAAATCTTGATTATTTTCAAGCACTTTGCATAAGCCCAACTCCCACTCATGTCCAAAAACTATACATTTCATCATCTAATTCAACTCCTATTTTCAGAATGTTGAAAACATTGGGCAACAAAATATTTCACAATAGGAACATTGATAAGGGACCTCTAGAGCAAATTGGTCCTCTGAGACATTTAAACATTAAAGAGTAATTGTAATATACTTTTATTTTTATCCTCACACATACAAGTTGCCCTTCAAATATAGTAGGAAATTTTTGTTAATGTTCATGATTTTATGATTGTCATATGCATGTTCAATTGATTGAAACATGTATAGTTTGATGTGCATTATGAGGAGGTTGTCATGCACTATGGGTGAGAAGAATAATTTTCAACGTTAGCATTTGCCGCACTAATTTCTAATACAAGTTAATTTGCCTTTGAAAGAAGGCCATATTTTGACTCTCAAATAATTATTCATTTTTCATGTTCACAAAGTTGACCTTAAGTGACAAGTGGATTGGGGAATCTCATATAGATTCAAAACAATAAGGCACACCATTTTCTTTGAACCTCATTTTCATATAATTATTGAATTGATACATATTCATGTGTTTTTCTTGGTGGATTGAATGCATGAATTTATCACATGGTTCAATTATAAGAAAGGATATAATTAAAAGACCATAGTGGATGAAACCACAAAGTTTATTTCACATGTGTCCTAAACCAAGGCCTATTTTCATAGGGAAAACCACATTGTGTGTAAGGTAAAGCCTTCAGCCGTGGGGTTTACTTGATGGAAATACTAATGTGAGGGAAAATATCATTTTTTGAATGAGAACTGACTAAAGGTTCATGCTAGTTCTTGCTATGAAGCCTAATGGGTATCCCAATCAATTATACTTGTCTTGATATTTTATTTTATTTTTTTTATTAGATGAAAACTAACATCTTGAAAAATTTTGGGGGTGTCACCCTTCACTTTGTTAAAAGCTAACTAGGGTAAAATAAAAGGCATACTCGAGTCTAATTCTCAAAGATCACAAGGTCTAGACTTGAGGTTTACATTTTAAAGTAGGGTGTCCAATGGACTTTAGGGTTAGGGTTTAAGGCAACACCTCCTTAACATTGTTCTCTCCACTCAAATCAAATGAGAGCCAAATAACAAGGGCCCGATTTGCTTTGTGTTTTGTCAAGTTGTTCACTAGTTTTTGATTCTTGTTATTTGTTATTCATTAGTTCTTAGTTTTTGTTCTTTGTGTTTTGTGAAACATAAAGCTCATGGTTTCTTGCTTTATGTGTGTGAATCATTGTTCTATTCCATTTTATTGTACCCCAGTCCCACCTACTCAAATGTGATTTATTTGATCCTTCTCATGCTTACAAAACCAAATTTCAAGATGCATGCTTGATGACACTACTTCAACCTTACTTTTTATTGTTTTTTTTCGGTGTATGTTTTGTTTTTCTTTTAGTTTTCTTGTGTCATTGTTGTTTGTAGTTTGTAGGCTTTGTTTATGTTGTTTGTTGGTTTGTTTTTTGTTTTGTTAGCTGTTTGTTTTCTTGTTAGATTCATTTGCATTTACACAATGGTTGTTGTTTATTATTATTTTTTGAGGGCATCTATTTTTTCCTAACTTTTCTATTAACATAACATTCCTCTTTGCATTATAATATGAAGAAAGGAGAGAGAAGTCAATGATTCATTTCATATGCATTTTATAAATGTTTGAAAATTTTGGGGACAAATTATTACATACCTTTTATTATGTGCATTGTGGGTTATGCATTGCACCTTTCAAATTTGAATGTAATTCTTATGAATTTGAAAATTAAAATATGATTTTTCAAAAAGAGTTATTTTAGATATCCAAATAGTAATGGGAAGGTGGAAATTGGCAAAGTTAAAAACTAGCAAAACTAGGGAATAAGAAGTCTACACACCTTGGCTAAGTAGTTAAATGATTCCCAAAAAAATCCTAAATTGAACCACATTAATTCACATATTTTCTTGAAAGAATTGGAAACATCATTTTTCTTTTTAAATATGATATCCACCCAACATTGGAAAAGATTTGCATCAAAAAAAATTTTAACTTCCAAGATACCTAACAATTACGACAAGAAAAAACCCCAAAAAAAGGTGAGGAGTTTCAAAAAATGGAATGTCCATGTTAAATGGAGAAAATATTTTGAACCTTTGAAATTATGTGCCTTTCATATTCATTGGACTACCAAATTGGCGACTTTTTGTGTTATTTTGTAAGCATAATATAGTTTTTAGGATGGTCACACCAAATGTTGGTTTGGGGGTATTGACCATTTTTTAAAATGACATTGCCCCTTCTAACTATCTTCAAGAAGGCTTGCAACCCTTTTCAGTAGGAGCATTTAGTTCAATAGATGTGTCAAGTGAAAATTCTCTTTCTTTTTATCTTTCATTGGAATTGATTTAAATCTTTACAATAGCTCATTAAATTAGCACTTTGCTTAATCAAGAAAAGACAAAACTTTTGTGATGTTCCTCTTATTTTCTGCAATATTATTTTTTGTCACAAAATTTGATTTTTTTGTAATTAATTTTTTATTTTCAAAATTGATGTTTTTCTAAAATAAAACCTAGAATTGTATGTAGATTTATGCAATATAGTGAATGCCAAATTTTATAAAAGCCTGAAGTTGTGAATATTTCTCGCCACCTACCAAAATTGTTTAATAAAGGTCAATTGAACTTTTGCATCTCAAAACTTCTATTTGAACATTTGAAACTTACAAACAAAACTTATAGACTTGCATCTTTATGTTATTTTCTTTGCAAAATTTCTACATACATGGGTGCAATTTTCTAAACAAGTACCAAAACAATTGAAACCATTATTTAATTTTATGTATCTAACATTTTAAAGCGGAAAAAAAAAGCTACAAATGAAATTATTTTATACAATGTTATGTTCAACATAAATTTAAATTTTGAAATCAATATAATGAAAAAAAAATCTAGAAAGACTATTAAAACAATTAGAACCATTGTTTTTATAGTGTAAGAAGATTCATACCTAACAATTTTGGGAAATTGTTTTACTTGCCTACTTAATTTTCTTGGAATTTTTTAATATAAATCTAACATAATAGTATAAATAACATTTTAAATATTTTTAAAAAATTAAGAATTAAAAAAAAATGTTCAAAATTACTTTTTTTCAAACAATGGCTTAAGGGGGTAGGTGCGACTCATGATTGAATGCTTGCACCCACATTCATTCTTTGAATTTTTCGAAAAAAAATTGATAATTTGAAAAGTTCAAATTATTAGTCCTTTGGCATATTTTATTCTTAAATTTCATATTTGAATCAAACCAAGATCAAAGGAGCCACAAGTGTTACTTTACATTAGTTTTGCATGTTCTTTTACCCCAAAGTAATTTTTTCATGTGAATGATTTTTTTTGCAACTTGTTATGTAAAATAATTAGAATTTCCCCAATAAATCAAAAGAAACCTTTAATCATTTTTTATTAAATATGAATTTATAAAAATGTACAAATTCCTTGCAAATTTTATGTTTCATCTTGAAAAATGATGATAATTTGAAATCATACCAAAAAATGTTAATTTTTAAAGTTGAATTTAATGTAATATAAAGTACAACTTTGTTTAGTACTTCATGTACATTATACCCCATTTATATGTGATAAAACACTTTTGAAGTTTTGAAATTCTAAATTTTTAAATGTACATACTTTGAATTTTCAAAGTTTTAAAATTCCACATTTTTAAAATTTTGAATTATTTTTTAATGTGTTTAATAGGTTATTATCATCTCATATTTTTTGCCAACAACTTATTTCTATTATATGAGTCCTTTGAAAGTCTTTTGTAAAAATGTCCTTTTTAAATGACAAAAAATTTCATTTTCAAAAGACCTTAACTAAATCAACATTTAAAATTAGATAAAATGGATTTTTAATTTGAGTTTCTTGACATTCATGTGTGTTAAAAAATAATAATGTGCCATGATTACCATAGTTTCAAATGGAAAAAATTAAACAGATCTTTAATTTTCTATGACAAAATTTGACAACCTTTGTGGCTCCTTTGATTGTGTTTTGACCCATTCCACTCAATTTTTTCTTTTCATGATTCTACAATTCACTTCACAAACAAAGGAAAAACTCCATCTAGTAAGGTGCCATTTGATTACACTATGAAAATTGTCTCTACATCATAATGCTTGTGGTAATTAATACAAAGTGTGAGTAATAAATTTTTTGTAGTCAAATGGCTATCAAGATGTAATTAATAAATAATTCCATTTTAAAAACTTGTGAAAAAAGCTTCAATCAAAACTAATGTTTTTGTTTCACTTTTTCATTTAGTTTCAATTGGTCAAATGATATCTTTTCTATGAATTATAATTGCCACATGGGCATATTAGGTGTCAAATTGTCCAACTACATGCTTGGGGGGGACACTTAGTGTAAAATTTGGGATATACATGTGTCAAACAACCATTTTTAAGGGGGGTATTAGATAATTGTCCAACCCATTTTTTATCACCCTATTATTATTTAAATTTTTAATATATACATATTAAAGCCACCCTATATTAATTATAATCCATTATTTCATATTATTGTATACCTTATATTATAATTAAGTTGATTATTTGAATAAAATGTACCCTATTTTTTAACTAATTAATTTATATTTTCTACCCAATGAACAATATATTGCACCCTATATTTTTACACACGTTTTTTTTTTTTTTTTTTTTTTTTTAAATTTACTAATGTCCCCCCCCCCGAAATTGCATGGCAAGGGAATGTGTTGTTCTTTTAACAATTAGGAATTTTTATTTTATCAATACTAAATTATGAAAGAAGAATTTTCTAAATAAGTTTTGAAACTCCAAGCTTTTACTTTTTATCTAATCTTTTGCAAAGAAAAGGTCTTTTGTTTCCAACTTTGGGTGACAATACTATATGGGGAAATGAACCCTGACCCATAAAGCCTTTACCCATTGTAGCATAAAACCAATAGCGAACATTTGATTTTTAAAAAGTACTTTTGAATTAAAAAATTGTTTACATTGGGGTTTTGAATGCTTTGAACATGCAAAAAGACTCTTGAAACTTCATCAATTTACATCAAATTTTGATTATTGAGATGTTGCTAGTAATGGAGTTTACTCCAAAAGACAAAATGACAATCCAAATTATTATGTTTGTGTGAAGATTTTTCAAAGATGTAATGATATAATTTCATGCACTAGTATCTACACCCCTTTGTGATACATATTGCTCCAATTGCACTTGAAGGGCTTAAGGACTTATTAGTAACTACACAAAGTTCCTAAAGCTTAAATGTTGAGCCACCACCATACTACCTCACCTACAACATTAAGCCACAACTCGATTTGAAAGCAATAACTCTAAAAAAAATTTGTGCAATGTGCCTTAAGGAATGAACATCACTTTGAAGTTGGCTACAATGTGAACCTTGCTACGTGTGCACATTGCACAAAATTCAACAAAATTCAAAATAATTCAATTTATGCCAAAGTTGTCAATGTCATATGGTATCCTACATGTTACCAATCAACTTTGAGAGATTTTAAAACACAAGTAGCAACATGTTACCAATGTTTATCACATCCAACTTAGAGTGTTAATTGTTTGCCTAGCTTCATTCATAAACATGAAAATTTGGACAACATAAGTTGGGAGATTGTTTAACTATTCCCACCTAGGCCTTTCATTATGAGAGGAAGCTATATACTCCTTAACAAACTTCACAAGCATCAACTTGGCAAGGCATCTAATTTTGTGTTGTTTATTGCATATTGTGACTTCGTAAAACACACGTCGTGTTTTGTAAAGAAAAATAATTAAAATAATACTCTTCTATTGACTATCAAATTCAAACCTAGCACCTCATTGTTGCAAGACAAATTAGTTACCAATAGCCTATCAAATTAAAAAAAGGCTATTGATATTTATCAAATCCAACATGGTGTATAATTGTTTTTGATCCACCTCATAAAAATGAAAAATGAGACAATATAAGTGAAAAAAACTATTAAATTCAACCATTTGAGCCAATCATTATAATCAACTAATCAAGAATAATCACTATATTGTGCAAGCATTGGATCTTGTGCAAATTTATTAGGCCGAATAATAATTTTTGACCCAAACCATTATATAAATGTTTCATCTACCTATGAAGGAAGGTTGTTTGTTTGTTTTGTTTCACATTGAGATCTCCCAAAGCACAACACCTCTTATCATGCCTAGTACCATTGAAAAGCTCTTAATGAATAGGGGCGCATTAAGTTAGTTTCGCGATGTTTTGACTTAAATTGGAGAAGTTATTGAATTTTTATATTTTTCACTGAAAATTCATTTAAATCAAACCCCAAAATTATAGGGAAATCTGGGCGTGCTCTTGATATTGTTGGAAAGCGCTCAATGAGTAGGATTTAATGAAGATAATTTTTAAATTCTTAGAACTAGGATGCAAGAAATATAGAGTTTAGAGTAGTTTTTATCATTAGAGATTTAATTAAATTACAAAAATGTGGTTTTGGAAGGAAAAACTAATTGGGTAAACCAGTTCACACTTGACTAAACTAGTTTCATTGAAAATGTATTGTGCAAGCCACTGATGGAGCTGCTCTAACCATTCATGTTCACTTCCCCACCCACATGCATTGGTGATAAGTAAAATCTCTTAATATTTGTGAGACTTTGCCTCTTTCATTAAGTTGATAAAAACTCCGTTCACAAGCAAGATAAGCCAGAGGAAAATCCTTCACCTTGGACCTTGAAATCATGGATGTACAAACAAATTAGTCATAGACCTCAACTGTTAGATGTGTGTGAAGCATTGATTTATTTTTTTCAGGGTGAATTTTTTGCTTTTTGCAACCTGAGAAAAATATGATTCTGACCTATTCAAAGGACATTTCATGTTTTTTAAAAGGTCAAAATTAGCCATATTTTGAGGGGGGGAAAAAAACCCAATTGCCATATTTTTTTGATGGATTCCAAAAGGTAACCAAGAATACACAAGGGTCCTTGTATTTATATTTACTTTTTATGTCTGGTTTATAGCAGAATTTGGCCAAATTTTCTTTTGGATGGTCAGTCACAAGTTGTCTACATTACAAAATCTTATTTTAATTTTAATCTAAAATTTAAAAACATGGTGTGAACAGAAGCTGAGCACTGATATGCACACCTGAAGAAATAGCAGTCATCAAGTTCTTTGTTGCACAGCATTTGTGTTTTCAGCAACAGGATTCAAGGATCTCAGGAAACCAAGTGAAGCACAAAGGGAATTGCTGCATGCATTACAATAATTTTGTCACTGTCTACAGTAATAAGAAAGCATGCACCATGAACTTTTCCTGCTATTCTTTTGCACAAAAGGTGCATGGCAAGCACCTAAGTCTTTTACCTGTACACCATTCTTTTCATTGGAAAAAAGGGCTTTTAGGGGGCCTTCATGTCCCTGTGCATTTGTTCAACAAACAGTCATAGAAGTCATGGATATGGATCTGCATGATCAAGCTCACTGAACATATATAATTGCCAGAATGTCTTCCAGGTGGGGTCAGAGTGCCAAATTTTAGTGTGTCAACAAGTCATGTCAGGACCCAGTCGTGCAAGATTAGCATCCCCAAAGCTCTACAGGTGGTCAGCTCTACAGGTGATAGAAGCTGGACTAACAGGATGACCACAGCAATCCCCAAAGCTCTACAGGTGGTCAGCTCTACAGGTGATAGAAGCTGGACTAACAGGATGACCACAGCATTAGGCAGCGATACTGAGAAAATCTCCAAGCTGGTGAAGAAGTACTGGGACAGACCAACTCCAGATCTAAATATCACTCAGCTCAAACGGCATATTGCAGATTGTCTAGATTTTACGAATCTGGATCCTACAACAGAAAATGATGTGTTCCTTGTAGCTGAAAAAGATGGAAGTTACCACCAGTGTAGGTGCTGCAGGTTCACCCTTAGATACTACCCTTCTCTTCTACTTTGGTTTCGAACTCCCTGCATCCTGTCTTGACAGTCATAAAGGGTTACAGAATTTGACAGGCATCCAATGCTTAATTCACTGTCCTCTTCATTAGCAATAACCAACCTCCATTTCTACCATTTTTCAGCAATTGTCTTTTCTCTCTTTCAGACCCTTTTGAGCCTGAAACTTGTCTTCAGAAGTCCCAGGAATACTCATTTCCCTTCCTTCAAATTGCCGACGATACCTTATTGACAGAGTCTGAAATTTCAGGCCCTCTATGCTCTGATGGACATTCATGAACTCATATTTCCTCACAGGAAAAGCATTAGAACATCAGTGCAGTCTCTCCCTCATTGACTACATCTGGGACAGATTACAAAGAAAGATCAATCATGTTTTTTCTGTCAACCAAGCTACAATTCATTTCCATCAGTAACAAACTCTCTTGAAGCCATTTGAGTCCCAGATGTTCTCATGGGCAGAAATCAAACTCTATTGCAACAACCCTCCAGCTTCTTGAGGAAGATTTGAATCCCTGGAAACAGCAGCCTCTTGAAGCTGAGACCTCTTTGGACCAGAGAATGAATGTCTTGTTCCTCTAACCCTTTTCTTGGGCTAGAGAGTTGGTTCTGTTTCTCTACTACTGCCAAATTTCTCTGTGGTAGATGTTCTCATTTGAACCGTAGGTCCAAGCAGAATAATTTGACAATGTCGATTGACTCAATGCAGCACATGTTTCGAATACATCATCCACTGCTACAAACTCCTCCTCAACTGCAATGAAAGATGTCTCTGTTGTCAGAGGACCTGCTAGTGTGATGTTATTGTGGTTGGATCTCTGAAACCCCTGTTTCAGCTTCCTTCAATATTATTGACAGAGATTCTTGATCTCACAGCCTTCTCCTTTCCCCGCACAGATTGACAGCATCTTTGTGTTATCTTCCACAACAGGATACACAGTGCATCTGTTCACATCCGCTACATAGGCAGTCCTACATGATCATGGGCCCTTTGTGGATGATAACAACAACATCCCAATCAATTCACAGGCCCAGAACTGGCCTCACAGTATTTGGCTGATCTCCTTGGAAATCTCGGGTCACTAGTAAGTAATTTCAAATGCACATCATAAAGAAGGTGCAGACACTTCTGGTAGTCGATGGGAATGCCCCCAGTCACTATGGAGCTTACAAGGGCAACAATTCATGATCATCAAGCAGCTGCCAGAACCCAAGTGAAGAGATACAGTCCAAAGGCTTTCCAAAGCATGTGTAAATAAGATACTTGCTTTCTCAAATGTGCTGAACAGTATGCCAGAAGTTCTTGCATTTATTACATGTGGTAAAATTTTGCTCCAGGCAAGAACTTTGAAGTAACTGTTGGGACGAGCTCCAAAGAAACAGATGTTTCATAATTGGAGCAGTGAGAATGTTGCTACTAATACCAGCACAACAAAGTGATTGAAACTCACTCTCACAAACATTTGGTATCCATTGTACTACTGCATACTCACATATAAGGTAGAACTCAAGAACCTTAACATGAGTAGCCCCTCCAGCTATAAAGAATGTCTGTTAATAGCCATCTTGCCTCATTCCATCAGCAAGGCCTGATAGCTGCTGCTGCCTTGCTTCACCCCATCAGAGCCTTTTTCCACAAGTCTCTTGACTCTCCATTGACAATTAGCTTGTTTGGACGCTTTTTGACCTGTGGCCTCATCAGTCCTTTCTGTATCTGCAGTTTAATTGCTCTCTCCTGCAATTGATACATACACAACCATGCTTAGACACAGGCCAGCAGAAAAATTCAACCTGAACCCTCACAAAACTTGGGACCAAGACATCGTACTTTCATGATTTTGATGCTTACATGTGCAAAAGATCCATCTGCATTTGCTGGAAACAAAATGCTACACACTTGGCATGATTCCTGTAGTAGTTTTAGGATATTCGCAAGAAGTTGACTGATTGGTGCACAGCAAACAAAGGCTGAACACATAAGATATTTCTCGAGTTCTTCAAATATGATGCAAGTCTTAAGGGTTGACAGTGTTAGGTTCATGATGAATTTCTCAGAAGTCATGACTTCTTACCATAAAGTGGAAGCCTTCCTCAAACTTCTCCAGGAAGCCACTGACCCAACGGTCAGCATTCTCCACCCACTCACTGTGGTGAAGCCCTGCTGTCTTAGCCACTGTGTTAAGCTGAAAGACAAAAGGCACCACAAGCTACATTGAATTTATTACATACAATCACAGGAGCATTCAAAACTCAAATTAGGAAAGTTGAGTTGTTTGCAAGGCATCTTCACAAGAAAATATCCATTGCACAAACCTTCTGACCAACAAACTCTTGATGCTCTTTGACCTTTTCACGTAGTTTACTAATGCCCATGTTCACCCTAAGCTGCTTCTCCTGCAATCAGAAAGAACATCCAATCAGCTCACTGTGACTGGAAATGAGATCCTGTAAATAGCAGCTCTCATCTTGTGATGAGCGATGAAAGCAGATAAGCCAATGGAACAAGAAAGAAGACATGATACACATACTACATGATTCAAATTAATAAGACAGACTTGCAACCCTTGGCTATGCTGCTCAAAAGGTTGATTCCTAAAAATAGAACAATAGTCTAAAAACTGAAGAGTGGAAGTGATATGTCAAATACCGAAGATACACGTCTAAAGGTAGTCATCAGAAACTTAAGCAAGGGCAAACCATAACCTTGGTGAACAGAAAAGATGTACATTATCTGAAAATTAAACCAAATCCATTTGGATAGATAAGAAGAGTTATCAGACATGTAGGATGTTGTATATGCAGAACCACAATTTAAAGGAAAGTGTTGAAAAGTTGCCAACCTTTACATAACTGACACCAAGTTGCTTGCGAGTGTAGCCACGTGCAAGGTTACGCATCACATATTGATTGTAATCCTTCACTATCCGCATTATTAAGTCAGAGGTTGACACCCCATCTGTTCGCTTTGTCTCTTTGAACCTTCCAGCTGCTTTCACCTGAAGATCTCCAAAATCCAGGAATCAGCACCTGGAAAGATGAACAGTACAGTGTAATTCCAAGACATCTCAACAGTAAGCAAATGGAATATCACAGCTCAGCAAGATGTGGTTCACAATTACTTCCATCAATTCTGGTAGGAAACTGCACCATTAAATCCTGCCATATAAACAACACAGAACAAAACCTGCAGGTTGAGAGACTTACAAACTCATATACATCCTTGCCATTTGCATCAACATATCTGCAGGCAAGTAAAATTATACACAGTTAATGGCACTTATGAATGCCATTGATCCTTTGCACATTTTGATTTCCTCCTCATAACTGCAGGAGTCAGCTGGGCATGAGGAATCCTTTGTGAAAGACAGAAATTTCACCAACATGCATCACAAAAGCCATCACAACACAATGAAGCAATGAGATCAAGGCACCAAGAAAGTGACACACCCCAATACAAACAAGATGAACTGTTAACACCTGGACCAAGAGAAAACAAAAGAACAGGACATTCCACCAGAGTCTTCTTAAAACTTGTCATGGCTGCAAAAAGATACGGCCCACAAAAGCATAATAAGTTCACGACAAAACCATGGCAGAGGGAAAAAGTGCAAGCATCATACGGGATGGCATCATGTGCAACATAGTCAATCTGATGCTTATCAAGAAACTCCTTGGTGATTGTCCATGGTGCATCTTCAATCACCTCATCCACCCACCTGCGATGTTCTCCAACATGTAGTTCAGGCTTCAAATCAGGCAAATCACATTTTCAACTGTTTTGATACCAATCTCCAGATGTACTCAACACAAACCTTTGAAGAACTAATGAATGATGTATGACCTTCTAAGGTCTGAGAACAGGTCTTTACTGCAACAGAACACAAAAACCATAAACCTTCAGTTCACCACATTCTCTGAATCATTCGTGAAGCATGAGAAACCACAACCCTATTTCTTCACTGACAGCTTGTATCCTCTTGAACCGACTCATGCTCTATAGTACCAGCAACTACTCCAATGTGAGGGGACAATGGCACCACTTCAGAAGAAGAAGACACGTGGAAAGAAACTGACTTGCAATGCCGCAACGACTCGTATCGCTCAGCCTCGTTCATCACAGTCTTGCCCTTGTATTTCTGAGTGAGTGCATCACTGCAACAACCTACTAGCAGATATGTGTTCGGAAATCTGCACGGCCCCAGCAAATTTCACCTTGTAAGACACAAGCATCTCTACTCTCGTAATACAAAGGCATCTCGGATACAAGAAAGAGAAGATATTAAGAGAACCCGAGCACAGGCGTTTGTTTCTCTCACAACGAAAAGCATCAGAGAAACATGCACGGGGTAAGAAACCGCATCATCCGAGAAACAAACGCACAGGGGACTCCAGTACCAAAGAAACACGTACAATTTTTTGGCCTGCTCCAAAGATCTTTGATGGCCAAAATGGAAAAGGTCGTAGATCCCGTCCGCATAAACACGAACAGCTCGCTCTTGCCCACTATTTTCTTGCGCAACAGGGGACGGAAGCGGTTCATACCGTGGTGGAGGAGATGCTTCTCCGTCATCAGCTGCTACTGCACCCTGCGACTCCGGAAGACGTTGTTGGCCGACAAACCTCTTTTTCGGCTTGCGAGCCATAACCACAAAAACACACGCACGCGCGCCCCTTGTCCTTTCTTCTGGACTCTCCCCTCTCTCAACGTAATCTCACAGAAGAGTCTAGAGCTCCAAAGAGGTTATCCTCTCACTTCCTATTTCTCAATTGCTCGTCAAACTTGCGCCTACCGCTCAAACTAGAACAAGATCCGGAAAACACGCTCACAAATTTGTCGAGAACCTCAGGAGCTATGTATATCCGGAGATGTCTCTCTCTCTCTCCCGCACGGCAACGATTGCGTTCACGTGCGGTCAAGTCTGCAAAACAAGACCTCGAAACAGATGCAGAGGGAAAATAAAGAGTGGTGGGCAGCGGAGACCGAACTTCTTCTTCTTCTTCTTCTTCTAGGAAAAATCTTGCTCAATACAGCACCATTTCCTGCGAGAAAAAGGAGGCAATTCTTGACTCGGGATTGAGGGGCCCTCTAAAACCAGTTGGACTCGAGCTCCTCAACTGCGAGTCAAGAGATGACAATAAAACGCAACAGTATGCGGGAGACGCACAATGCAAGAAACTACAACAACAACCATAGTGCACAAACGCACAATGCCGCGCTTCACATGTGCTTGCTTGAACCTGCGCTGCGGCGCGCCGGTTGTATTTTAATTGTCTATTTTTTCGTCTTGCCATAATTGGCATTTGCCTCATTGAGCGTCTCCTCGGAATCGTGTTTTTTCTTTTTTGCGGGCGAATTGTTTTTCAAATTGGCGATATTTTAAATTCATTTGAGTTTTTTAGTCGCCAGATTCTATCTTAAGTTCCAGCAGATAGCCAAAAATATACTACTTTTTTCTTTTTGCTTTCATTTTTAAAATCTCCATATGTGGCTAAATCTTCTTATGGATGATCTCTGCCTGAGCAACATCACAAAATTGGGGGGCAAAAAAAATTTTAAAAACACTGTTTGAGTGTTTTAGCAGTGTTTTTTTTTTCCAATTTTGTGAGGTAGCCAAAGTGACGATCATCCATAAGACAATTTAGCCAGATTTGGCTAAAAGAAAATATGAAAATAAAAAAAGGCCAGAATCCTTCTATATTTTTTACTACCTGCTGGTAGAATCTGGCGAATTTTTACATTTTCTTGATTAAAATATTCCGGAATTTAGCGACTAAACTCAGAAAAAACTCTAAATTTCTGCCAATTTGAAAAAAAATTCACCATTTGGCGAAATCTCGCCCCCAAAAAAAAAGCGTTGCGAGTCCTGAGTCCTTTTTCTTCCCTCGCTTTCACGTTCTTCTGTTTCGCCATAACCGTAGGCGTCGACACGATCGCCCACCGTCCAGATGGAACAATGATGGGCATTGGACGGTATCCGAAGGACGATCTACTTACCCTTCCAAAAATCAAGTTTAAATTTAGTTTAAAAAAATGAAGGTGTAGGTTAGGTAATCTTTGGCGCCGAATTCAAAGTCTATTCTTTTTGCCCTTTTTCGTTCAAAAATTATTTTTTTTTGTTTTTTTTTTTTCATTTTCGTGGCCCCTAGCCAAGGGGAATCCACTTTTGACCTGCTTTTTTTTAATTAAAAATTTTCTTGAAACTTTCGCTGGCTAGCCTATTGAATTAAAAATTAACTAATTCTAACTACCAATATCACCCACGTTCGGCCAATCAGATGTCTGGGGGCCATCCTCGGAGTCGATGGATTCACAATTCCGCAACCTAAATTTCCTAGTCATTTCCTGTGCAGCATGTTCAACTAATCCAAAGGCCACAGTGAACCAGCACCCACCAGCGCACCATGCATGAATGAATGAATGAAGGATGAATGGTAAGTGGTCAGGAAACAGTTTTCTGTTGGGTTCCAGTTCCCTAGCTAAACCATGGTGGTTACCTCAGTTGCTTTTATTTTTCCTACTTACTTACTAACTAACTACCCACAAACCCTTACCTACGTATTAACCATCTACTTCTCTAGTAATCACTTATTTTCCTACCTATGTACCCATATATGAGACCTATTTCCTACAGAATTGGTTATCAAGGTGAAACCTAAACCCTAAACCCTGAACCAAATACCTTACCCTAAGGTCAGTTTCGTCATCAAATAATCCTCAAAATAGTGAAATGAATTTTTGTGAAAACATGAAGTTGACATTCAATTTCCCCCCCCCTTTCTTTGATTTTTTTTCCATGGTACCTGGCAAGAAATGTTCACCAGAGCTGGTCTCTAACTTCGGTTCTGTCAAGAGACTGTGGGGCTTAACCAGAATTGAGCTCTCTCTCTCTCTCTCACACACACACACACACCTCATTAGAAACACATCTACAGCGTTGCTCTTTATGTGATCCTGCACAGTAAAATTGGATGAAGAAAATCCAACGTCTGCCAGTTTGGCTCAAGAAAATGGTCCCCATGATTGCACAGGTCGCCGTGGCTGGTGAAAAGGCGCAGCATCGCTGTGCACCTGCAGAAAAGAGTGTAATAGATACGATGTAACTGCTGCTCAGTGAGTGTCTCTGATTGGCCCGTCATAATGATTCGTCCAGGTGGTTTGCTATTAATAGTCCCCCATCAATTTGCGGTCCGAGTTTCAGTTGTATGGATGGGGTTGCAAAAAAGTACATAACTAAACTTGGATGTGAAAGGCGAGCTGTTTAACTTTTCAAAAGAGTTGAGAGAACGAAGGTTCTAGACTTTATACCAAAACTGATTTTTTTGATTTTTTTTCACCCTCACCAATGAAGTGAGTGTATTACCTGGAATTGATAACTGGAGAGTATCTGGAGCTGATTCTAACACTGGCACAACACTGGCAAAAGACCTTGGTGGAGGGCTCACCCTACACAGAAAATAATAACTAAATTTAGACCAAAGAAAATAAGATGCTCTACAGTATCCCTTTGTAGTAGCACCTTTCCATCCAAAAAGAGATTCCCCCAACTGGCATTGACTTGTATCTGATCTCTTTTAAAGTCCTAGAAATGATGAAACCCCTGACAAGCGCCATTAAACAAAGCACCCAGCAAAGCTTTGTAAGCAAAGGAAGAACAAAGAGAGAGAAGACCCCAAGTCCAAGCCAGAAGAGCAAAACCCAAAGTTGAGTCACAAAGGGAGGGCAAAGGAACAACAAATTCATTCTAGAATCTCTTAACAATTTCTTTCTTTTTTCACACACTTGGCAAAGCAACCCTAAAACTACCTAGACTACCCTTCTTCAAGAAGTTCCTCTGAAAAATGTCCTAATGTATTTAGATGTATTAACATGTTGTGTACAAGAAGAGGCCATCATTTCAAAGAATGAAAAGGAGGTAGCATTTTGTATATTATGAACAGCCCATCATCACCGATTGGCAGCTGGGGATTGAACACCCATTTAGTGGTTTACAACACTGGCGTTAGTTCTTACTTATGTTTATTTTTATTCAAATGGAGTCCCATGTTCAGCAATAAATCTTGTGTTCTGAAAATTTTTTTAATGCAAAACGCATTTGCAAATTAAATGTTTGGGAATAAAGAGCAAGTCACCCAACTATAAAAATGGAGCATTTTGAAGCAGGTACATTTTTTATTATTTTTGTGCAATTTTTTGTTTGGTAATACAAGTCCAAAGTAACATTAAACAATAATGATATGACTGTGAATTTGAAGCTTTATGCATAAAAAAATTCAATCAAGTATTTGGGAATTAATCCTTGGGAACAAAACAACATACCAAGCATACAAATAAATAGACTGCCCTATTTTAGAATAGACCCCACACAAGAAACAACTCAATTCAAATTAAAACAGTGAGGATAACTTTGGATACCATTGGATTAAGAACCAAGTAAATCCATTAAAAATTTTCCGACCACAATTCATATTTGCGATTTTTCACCAAAAATTTGTAAGCAACAAAACAAGGGCAAATATTAGATAGATTTCCGATCCTAGAGCAAAACCTTATAATTATAGACTATTAAGCATGTCACATCAAGGAGGAAGTTTGCTGAAAAAGTTTCAATGTTGTTTTTTAAAATTATAATATGGGATCAATAAAGGATTAAACAACAATTTAGCTACAACTAAGAGCAAGAAGGCAATAGAATTACACCCTAATGCAAAAGAGGTGGATAAAGAAGTCCTTACTACATTTGAGATTAAGGAGGAACTAATAGTTCCTATTCCTATTACAGTTATAATCAAAGAGGAGGTATTTGATATTAAGGAGGAAGTAGAAAAAATTCCTATTACAATTACAGTCAAAGGAGAGGTAAAAAAGCTCACAAAAATAAAAACAGTGTAAAAAAACCCAAATCTAAGTAACATACCAAAGCTAGTACAAGAATATAATGTCAAGTATTCAAACTACATTTACTATCGTTGGATTCAACAATTAGCATTCCTAAAAGTGCAATCTCACTTTAAGTCAAAAACACAAAAAATCACAAGAACAAAGGCTAAAGGAAAGTTTAAATTTAATTTTCAAACAAGGAACAAAACAAGATTATGTGATTCAAAAACAAGAACACAAGAACTAAGAACAAAAACACGAGACATGTAAGACCAACATGAAAATGAATCTTTATTACACTAACATATGCAAACATAAATATGAAAGAACATGACAAGGTTGTGATACAAGATCATGCTTAAAATTGATGTTGAACAGACTGAAAAAAACGAAGGGTCTTATTCTTATTTATATTTCGTTGGGACCATAATTCAAAGAAGTTTCCAAGGAGACTTCTATGTGTGCATCAAATAAAGAAGCTTTTTATAAACCTTCATAATTGAAAATCAACTATGAATTAATTAAAATTTAATTGAAAGTTAACTCGAACTTAATTAGGAATCAAATAGAAGTTAATTAAA
>Ga0209611_10005513_pt1 | contig 21154 bp, 15 predicted proteins | sample S1TSphgellanicum_3_FD_187693 | JGI IMG/M metagenome (GOLD analysis project Ga0209611, IMG submission 187693) | Host-associated microbial communities from peat moss isolated from Minnesota, USA - S1T2_Fc - Sphagnum magellanicum MG (SPAdes) (version 2) | ecosystem: Host-associated > Plants > Peat...
AACATGATTGAATAACAACTGTATTTACAACAAAAGAAAGTTATAGCAAGTTCATCCAAAGGTTAATTGAAATGTAATCAACATTTTATTTCAACCTCAAGTTTAACTTTTATATACCAAAAATCTTTCTATATTTGTATAATTTTTCTATATCAATGTATGGGCAAAGATATTAACTGTCTATTTTTTTGTATTAACATACATTAGGTCAATTTCCCTTGCAAGGACCTTGTTTCTTGCAAAGTGGAAATGCACTTTAATGTGTTTTATCTTGGTTTGTTAGTAAGTCATATGCATTTCACTACCTTCATACAAAGCTTTTAAACATGACAAAAATTTGTTTCAAGTTTTAGTTTTGTGTAACAAGTGAAATGTAAAAAAAATTATACAATTAGATAAAAAAATTCAAGCCCATGTTTGTCAAAGTAATTTTCCATCCATTTTATTGTTTAGATTACTTAGCTTTGTCACCTTCCTATAATCTCCAAGGTCACACATTAGAGTTGTATAATTCAAAACTCCACCTCCTCCCATGATTTAGGAATGAACAAACTCTAATGATTTAACATAAATTATCAATACTTTAATCTTATGAAAATGTTTACAAAGTTGTAGAATGGTACTCCTTCTTTCACAATTCTTTAAACAAAGATTTGTGTTTAAGTTATGAAACAAAAAATGTGGAACCAAAGTGCATTAACTAAATTGAGATTGGGTCGTTAATTACACACTCATGAATACTTATGTTTTCTATGAAGACAGTAAAAATTATCAGACCTATGCAAAAAACAATCACTCATATGAATAATAATAATTCTTACAACATCATCTTGGGTGAAAATTTCTAATTTCAAATAACAACAACATGCACATAATTTTTTAAATAATGTTTAAGAATGTGTAAAGGAAAAATTTTAAGTCAATTATCAAGATTAAAGTCAAATTTATCATTTCAAACTTTTAAGGATCCTTTAATTTAATTTGTATGCTAATTTGTCAATCTTAAGTGTTGGTCATCTTTATCTTTAGAATAAGATGTAGTTTGTTTACCCTTTTTGGACTTATAGGGAAAACCATCAAAACCTTCCAGAATAGTAGGGATAATATGAATAATATATGTCTAGGAAAAAAAAAAGATTGAATGAAAGGTGTACATTACTAGGTTTTGAAAATTGCTCATTCAAAACTATATACTAAAATGAACTTTCATGATCCAAATTTGAAATTTTAGTTAGATGTAACTTGAGACGTAACACTTCATTGAAATTTATTAATTTTATAGCTAAGATGAAAAGCTAATGTAGCTTGGAATGGAAGGGGATTTACTGCTGTCCAGAACAGTGATCAATTTACAACTCTAATTTCAAAGTCATATTGCCATTGATATTTAATAAAGTTCTTTTTGAAATTTCACATGTGAATAAAATTTAATGTTATGAGTTTAGAATGATTAACCTTGTAGCAATTAGAACCTTGGATAAGGCATAACACATTTGAAAGCGACAAGGGGTTTGGTGCTATTTTTTTTGGGTCTCTACTTGGAAAAAAAATCATTCCAAATCATTGTAATGATATATATAATATGGTGTTTTATTAAGAACATTGTGCAATTCTACATGTTTTATTAATTTTTGTAGAAGGTTAATGATGTGTATAATAACCATGATGTTAAATGTGTTAAGTTGAGTTAGTGTGATCAAACGTGTTTTAGTTTGGAACTAGTTTAAGTTGAACATGGTTTTAGCTATTTCTTGTTTGGGGATATTTACCCTTTGTATATCTTTTCAAGAGATTCGAAAACACACTTTGTTGTTTGTTTGGAACTTTTTTATATTTGTGCAAATTGGATTTTGCACATTGTTTTATGTGGATGTTTTTAAAAAAGATTTTGGGCTTGCATTCTCGTAGGTTTGTAGGTGAGTTATTTTTTGAGATGGGTTCAATTCCCAAAAGAGTTTTGAACCAAATTTGATGTTGAAAACACCAACTTTGCAAGGGAAGAATATTATAGATTCATAATTTAATTTTTTTTCCAATGGACCAATAATATGGGTATGTTTATCAAAAAAATTAGGATGTTAATTGAAACACCTTTTGTATAATGAAAAATGCGTTTTAATTTTTGAAATGCTTTATTACAATGGGAGGGCTTATTATACAACCCTTTCAATTATCATGTTTTTCCTTCAATTATTACATGTTGTAATGACTTGATAATATGACATTACACCACATGATTAATTCATATCCAAGAAGGTAGTATCAAATGTTTTTGATAACAATTTTTAATTTGTTCATGAAACAATGTTTTTGCAAAAAGAAGAAAAATCCATTTTCTATTCAAAAGAATTATTTACTTATTTTCCCCTTTTTTTTCATACTATGTTAGCAATTCTTGAAACTAACAAGTTATGATTTTTGCAACTTGAAAGTTTCATTACTTTTTCATTTCACATACAATTGAAAAACTTTAAAAATATAACTTTTGAAAAGAGAATTTTCCAAAGATGGTTCAATGATCAAAGTTGATTTGATGTTTTAAAACATCATTTAAATGAACAAGAATCACACAATTTTGGCTCTTGACCACATTTATTATTATAAACTTTTGTTTTGAAATGTGAATATCTTTTTATTGTAATATTATTCAACATATTTTCCAATGCATTAAAAACAACACAATTTGAATAAATTTTGTAAAAATGCTTTCCTTGGACACACACATTGTCGAAACCTTAATTTGGGTGCATGATTATCTTTTGGGATGCTAGAAAAATGTCCTTGTGAAGAAAAAAAGGTTTAGGGTTTTAAAGTTGGAATCAAATCAAACAAGGGGTTGAAACTCAAATGAGTGCAAAGAGTGAGAACACATTCTTACATGAATTCAAAATGTGTAAGATTTGAAGGGAAACATTCTTGATTCCTATATTGGATGTTGATTTTGAAAATAAAAAGTCTTGATGTATTTAAAACATTTGAAACAAGGTTTAAAGCAATAAAAAATTGTCCAAATTGGACTCCTTTTAAATTGTTGGAAAGGTCTTGAAAAGCACATGTACAAAGCGAACTCATATTGTTGATTTGAAAACATGCAACACACAAAATTCCAATATCACACTCTTCTCATATTAATTCACACTAAAGTCCATACTCAAACTAGTCTATTTATGGTCTATCAAATGATGGATGATGGGAACTCTCATTCCTTTGAGGACAAAACTGAACAAGATTTAGGTCCAAGAAACACTTGTCAATCTACTCACAAAAGACAGCAACAATTTCCATTAGCATTTTCATTAATTTGCTCCAGATATATGACTAATAATAACCTGGAGACTAAACATGGCAGAATTCAAAGCCAAATCCCACCATCCAAAAACAGGAGTGAAATTTGATATTCATATTGCATAGTTAGGACAACTAAGTTCGAAGATAGTCTATCAAGTTCCAAAGCTAAGCATAATGGAATGATGGAGGGCTATTGCAAGTAATGCCATTTGCAAAGGAAACTTCATTTCACATGGACTATCTGATAGAAAGCAACCTGGTGGAATTGTAGGCAGTTGATGACTTGGATGCAGATCCTGCAAGTTAAACCCATCACTGGATTATGAAACAACACCATTGCTGATGCTTAGAGCATCCCCAAGGGTACTCATTCAGTATGTGACCCTGCAAAACAATTTCTCACATCCTAGTTAGTTCTATACTTTTTCGCAACCCCACCCATAAAACTAAATCTGGGACTGCAAATAGGTGAGAGACTACTAATAGCAAACCACTGGGACCAATCATTGTGATTGGCCAATCAGAAACAACCAGCAGTGATCATATCATATCTATCATACTCTTCTCTAGCAGGTGCACGCCTTTGCTGTGCCCTTTACAAGCCTCAAACAAAATTGCTAGGTCAAAACCATTTTCCTGAGCGAAACCAACATATTTTGACTCTTCTTCATCCAATTTTAATGTGCAGGGTCACATATGAGCACTGCTGCAGAAATTCTTAGATGAACAGGAAAGCTGTTTAGCAAAATATATCACTCCTGTAGACCATGGAGAACAAGTGCACAGTGGCATGTTCCCATTAGTGCAAAAATAGGAATAAGATAATTCTGTTCAGTTAAAACTAACAGAGACCTTATCCAGCAGCTTGACTAAGACACATGAACCCAGCACTGGTTAATGAAAACAAATCTATCAAACAGCTCCAGCCTCCAAACAGTGTGATTTATTCATGAGACTGCTGGTCAATTGTAACTCACTATCATGTGAGACATAATAGAAGACACAGATGACTAAGTAAGTCTGAGCACTTATTCTATCATCTCCTGAGATTACAAAATTTGAGGATTGGGGTACCAATGATCTGAGGACAAAACCAATGATGATGGTTGCAGCCTCCTCTGAATGTTCCAAAACTGGTGAAGTTCTTCAATAAACATCACTGGGCTCAAGAGACTTCATAGGTTTAAGCAGTTCAGCAAAGAAGTGAAAATCTTTACATCACCATCCCACCATCTATGTTGAAGGTCTGCAAAATTACCAAGGGACACAAATAATCAGCAATGTTCACAGGCATCGGAAACTCCAACATTTGCCTCATTTGCCTACTAATGGACTTGTGCTCTCTGCTAGGGCCACAAGGCTACAGAAAACAGCAGTTCTCATTAGTATTCTCTCTCTAGCCCTGTGGCAATCAGCCTCTCTCTAAAGAGTTGCAGTCTACTTTAGGAGGCAGGGTGAGGGGGGGGAAGGGGATTTTACAACTACCAACCATGTTTCCTAACCATTCTGGGTTCAACATACAATAGTTAGATGACAACATGAAATTGTGAACCAAGGTTATGGCTTCATCATGTCAATTCAGATCTCTTCTTCTGGGCTCATGATAAGTCATCAAGCCCACTGATACTGGTGGTGTCATACACCTCAGAGACAGTTTTCTGTAGGCTCTTATGGCAGCAGGGGCTGGGTGATGCATTTGTTACTGGTCTCAAACCATTATTCTGCATCTGCAATTGAGCCATTTGTCTATGTCTCTCTGGACTCAGCCTCTTGGCTGCTGCCTGTGTGTTTATTATAGCTTGCTGTTCAGATACTCCAGTCAGGTTTGGTTTACTATCAAGGTATTTGAGGGGTGTTCTCAGATTCTATCTATTAGATACTTAGTAAACCTTTACCGCACTGATCATCCAACCTTTTAAGCTTGGTTCCCATGGCTAAGCTAAAGCAGTGGTAGCTTAGCTTACTCGATCAATAGTTTTCAAAGATTTCTTTATACATTTGCCTGGATCTTGTGGAGACATATGTGACTACTCACATTGTCCCTCACTGATTGCATCTGCTTGCAAACTGTTGATGGTTTGCTAATTATTCAGACTAGTTTGCACTTCTCCAACCTTTGCTTCTCAGTGTTTCCATTCTGTGAAATGTAGAGTAAGCACCATTGCTACAAATCAGAACTCAGTGCTTGCCACCCTTGCACTGCCACATGTTCAGTGTAATTGATATGAATGTTTTCAGTAGGGCAGACACACAAACCTGGCCTGTGATATAGGCAGCTGCAGGATCCAGTGCCAGGAACTTTACCAACCCAGCCACCTCCTTGGGAAGACCATATCGTCCTGTCAAAGATACAAGATTGTAATGTGATGGATTTTCCAAGAAAGTTACACAGGGAAATGCAAAACTTCCCACTGTTGTAACATCAGATGGTACTCCAACTTCTTGATGCTTGCAACCACCAAATGCAACCACAGGAAAAAAAGATGTCTACTAAAATCAACATAAAGAAAATTGAGAAATACTTACCCAGTGGAATGGTCTTCAGAATGGCCTGCTCTGTCTCTTCATTCAGCTTTGCAGTCATGTCAGATGTAATGAATCCAGGCGCAATTGCATTGACCTGCCCCATATTTGTACTAATGCACATTTAGGGTTCTAATGGTGAACACCTCTCAGACTGGGAGGGCATTTAGCCAGGCTTCAGAGCATGATCACAATCTATCTGCATGCTTTCAAAAGCATAAAAAATACAGTACTGCTGGGCAGCAGTGGCAAGACCTGAAGCTTACAGTAATATTCCGGCTTGCATATTCACGAGCAACTGACTTGGTCAATCCAATGACTCCAGCTTTGGCAGCAGCATAATTGGCTTGTCCAATGTTTCCAGTGACACCCACAACTGATGAGATGTTCACAATTCTTCCCTGAAAAGACACCACCCACCAATAACCTCTTCAGACACTCACGGACACAAAAATCTTTTCTTCAGCAACTTACTCTCAAGATTCATAAGACATGCAAATTATGATTCTCCACAAGATAAAGCAAAAGAAATTAGCCTCAAGGCATAGGATCAGATATGGTGGGCCTACCTTCCTCTTCTTCATCATCACCTTTGTAGCTGCCTGGATCACAACAACCAGCAATACATGGAATGTGAGAGTTTTCATTTTCAAGCTGCAGCTGCAAGAATTGTCAGCAGTGAAAGACATATGATTGGAGAATTGCGGATTGCAGCCAAGGTACTGGTATTGGCCAATGCAAGACCTGGGCAGGAAAATATATCTCATCATAGCAGAGTAGATCAGCACTAGGGAGATAGTGAAGAAATGTGTTTTGAGAGCCTAAAACCATCACACCCAGGCCCAATTTGGATGAAGAAAAACATGAAGAGAGTGCAAATAAGAGGAAAAAAGGATGGGGCCACCATCACAGAATGTTATATGGAGACAAGAATGGCACACGCTTAGATTGCAAAATCGCATTGATGGTGAGTTAGAACAAGGAAAAAGTGGTCATACTTGAGTGCAGAGAAAAACACCAGTGAGATTGAGATCAATAACATCCTGCCATTGCTGTTTCTTCATCCTCATCAGCAATGTGTCCTTTGTGATTCCTGGAAAGAAGGACACCAGCATTTTGTCCATGAACCTGGAGTTTCACAGAGAAGACATAGGATACCTGTCTTCTTGTGAAGCCTTACTGGAAAATAGATGAGGGTAGCAGGCCCTAGTAAAGCACCAATGCCAGTCTTTCAACTGAGAAAGGTTTCAGCTACAGCTCTTGCATCCTGATGATGAAAGGGGGCAAAAACCTTGTAGGAATAAGTACCAGCATTATTGACGAGGATGTCAACAGTTCCCCACTTGTCAAGTGCCTGTAGAGAACATACAGCATGAGCAAGTTTAGTCCATAAAAATTCCGACAAACAGATGTGAGAAATTCTGCAGACATCTATGGAAGGAAGGATTGAGAGAAAGACACCCACCGCTTTGAACAGAGCCTCGACATCAGCCTCCTTCGACATGTCTCCGCCGCAAACCAGAGCAGATCCCCCAAGATCTTCAATCTGCATGACAACCAGGATCCACCATATTGAACTCTTGACTGTCAGAACGTAGGCACGTGAACACACAGCTGACAGACTTATGCTGTGCTGAAGACATCCGTGATCGGAAGAAGAAAAGCAATCGCAATCGCTTCTTCCACTGAAGAGAATAACGAACCTGTTGTGCAACTTCTTCAGCTTCTTTCGCCGACCGCGCATAGTTCACGAGTACCTGCAATACACACACGGAGATCTGATTGCGATCAATTCGTGGACAGTGCAAGTCTCTGTAATGCGCACAGTAGAAAATAACTCGCACTATGTTCTCATTTGCAGGAAGTATAAAATTCCTTCAAATTTCGATAGGAAAGTGCATCGGAAAAGAAACAACACTGCAGGCTTCATCGGCATTGCCACATGCGGACATAGAGAAAAATCTATTCCAACAAACCTTCCCGCCAGCTCCTCCGAGCGCAAGCGCAATCGCCTTCCCAATACCCCGAGAAGAGCCAGTCACGATCGACACAGGCGCATCCACGAGCTTGACAGGCTCGGAAACTAACGGCTCCGTCGCCGCAAGGCCTTGCGCTCTCACTCCCAACCATCTCACCACCCCGGCCGAGCTTTTCAAACAGGGTTTAAACCCCAGCGCAAGGGAAACAGCTCGACGAGAACAAGGCAGGACGATGCGAGGAGATAGCTGGAGAGAAGCTCGAGTACATGCAGAGGAAGTAGAAGAAGCCACCACGGCTGTCGTCGATGCGACGGTCCACACCCTCAACGACGACGACGCTGTTCCTGCCATAAAACCCCGCCTTCTTTTCCGACTCTCGTTCTCACAACAGATTACCGCTACTAAACCAAAACCCTTCCAAAAAAACGAACCTCTCAACTGAAAACCTGGAACACAGAACAAAAACTCCAACAAACACACACAAGAAAACACCAAAAATGAAGAGCAAAACAGCAGGACAAAAAAAGCAGAGTGTACGAGAGCGCTCGCTCACTCACGTTAGAGAAGAGATCGACGAAATGCGGAGAAAACACTCGACGAAAAGCTCGGCAAGCGCACAGTCTACCACCAAACACAGACGCACACGCAGAGGCACACACAAAAAACACACAAGCTTAAGTGCTAATCAAACCACCATTAATTGTATTAGCAATGCACTAAACAAGGAGCAAACTTAATTAGCACCTAATCTCTCTGCACATGAAATCTGCAGAAAATCAATTAATGTGTCTTTGTGGTGCTTTGTTGTTGCTCGTCTTTAGCAGCTTGGCTGAAAGAAAATTTTCATTGTAATTTTGGGTACTTATATGATGGCATAGGAGTTGGAAGCTGGTAAGCTCAATTGACAAACATGGAAGAAGATGACAGATACAGTAATTGAAGCTGAAAAACTCTGTTGGAAAACATGGAAGAAGATGATGATATAGCAATTGGAAGTTGGAAACTCAATTGACAAACATTGAAGAAGATGATGATACAGCAGTTGGAAGCTGGAAAGCTCAATAGTCGCATTACTAGATTCTTGGTACTGCTAAGCTTTCACAGAATCATATTTTTCTGGGAGGAACTGCAGAATTCTCCAAGTCTTATTTTGTGGGTTGAAGGACTACAAGAACTTAATCACAAAATCATATTGTTATAGAGGTGGTGGTCTTGCAACTGAATTATGTTAGACCTAAATTAATACACAAAGCTAATCCTTTTGAATGAATTTGTAGAATTGAATTTTGTTTTACAGCCTTGAGGTGCAGGCAAGATGCTCAGATTTGGTCTGCACATGGGAGCAGGTGATGTTCTTGACCTTGGCTATTGACCTTGCAGTCAGCCAATGCCATGGCCAATTAAAATTTGTCCCTTAGCATTTGCAGGACCTTCTTCAAGCCAGCCTCTCCATCACCGGCTAGTGCAAAAACTATGGGCCTCCCAATCTGTGTCCGAGCAGTGTCTCTCACATGTTGTCATGGATAATTTCTAACTCAATCTATTCAGTAGACATGAGAGCTCCCAAACAATCATCGGTTTCTGAGTGCTGATAATGCCCTATGCCAGAGAACTAGGCTTACTTCCACATCCAGTTCAACAAGAAGATAACAAACCTCAGCTCACTGATCAGACTAATAGGCAGCAAACATTGACAGACAATATTTTAAGCCTACAGCTACTGTTCAGGGCCCCAAAAATCAGAAGACAACAAGAGATGGGTCAAATGATGAAATCAAGGCCACAAACATATGAACACTTACAAAAAGGCCAGATGCTCTGAGGGCCAAGGCATTTAGAACATCAGTCCCAAGGCATACACCTCCATCAAGGAACACTGGCACTCAACCATAACCCAAGCATAAGTGAGGGAGCCATGTGAATTTCAATATGCCCATGCTTGTAACATCAGTGGTAAAAGGATTGTGGGAAATGGGTAATGCTGTGGAATTTGTTATCTCCCTGGAGTTGCTGGTAGAAGTGGTATGATTGATCAAGTTACATGAATACTCTGAAGGTGGAAATCTCCCTCCATGCATTGTGGTGTTTCTGACGCTGGAGTGTAATCTATACCAGGAAGATTTACAGTGATGAATGTGCAGAAGATGATACTATGACAGACATAGTCATGTAAAGAGCTTCCAACTGCTCTCTTTCAATGCTAGTGAAGTGCTCCCAAGCACCAGCCACACCAAGTGCCAAATTACTTAGTGTGGTGAGAAACATCAGTGGGGAAGAAGCTTTGAAGGCGATTCATCAAAACAGTCAAGTAGCAGCACTGGTAACTCTATCAAATTTGGTCACCTGCAAATGATTGTTCAATTCAGAGATTGCAGTAGCCGAAAGTGTTGGATCCTAGCAAGATTGAGCACAAAAACTAATCTTAATCAAGCCTGGATTAACTAGAGACTCCAGTAAACCACTAAAACCCTTTGGGCACAAGAGCTATGTACCTTGGCAGCCAGGCTACCACAGTAGAGAACTCTTGTGTATTCCTAGCATCAAGATTATTCAAAATGGCTGGCAAGAAAAAGAAAAATTATGAGTGAAGAACCTGTGGTTAAGGAGCAACAAAATTGAAGAAAAGAGCAAGGTGAAAAACCAGACCTGGAGCTTCATGTGATGGGGTTTCTTCATAGTGTCTATCATCCGGCCTGAAATTTCACACAATAGTGTGAGATGAATCATTCAATCACTTCCTAGACCACACATGTACACTACTTCAAAGGAAAACTGTTTCTTGGGATCCAAATCCTTCAATTTGTGCTCCAGAAATTTGCAGCCATACTGTTGTTGATTTCAAGACTGCTCTGGAAGACTGGATAGATGGATAATTATTATATGGACAAACAAGAGATTGAAAGGCTCTGGACTGAGCATTTGCAAAAAGGGTTAGCCTGATTCATCATCCTTGGGGGTTTGTACTATCTAAACCATTGCTAAATTGCATCATTCCAAACTGATCACAAACAGATCTTGCATTCACCTTCTTGCCATGGATTCAAGACCTAGTATCACTCCTGATGAAACCCATACTTCTACCTTACTGAAGTGAGTTATATTCAATGTGAAAGAAAGGGATACACCAAATTGTGGATTGAGAACAAGATAAAGTATACATTTATGGTTGCACAGCGTGTGTGCTTCCAAAATTTCCACTTTGAATCTGATTGAATTCTTTCAACAAGATGCTGGTGCAATCTGCAAGTATCAGAAAGCTTGAAAAAGAAAGTCATGTACAATTAGCAGTCTCAAGCTAAAATGACCTGAAGTTGCTGAACGGCTTGCTGGAATTGGCAATAACATGACCCCAAGGCACCTCTGTGTTCTTACAATACACTTTGCCAGGTTGAACTTCACCAGGTTCAGCTCTGCCGCTGTTGGAAGGAAGCAAGCAAACCTGGTACATTTTAGTTTCACCTCTGCTGCAGTCGGAGAAGAAGCAAACCAGATTGCATTGGATATGCATTGCCCTGTGAACAACAACATCCAGCTGAAAATTTCTCTTGGCAGCCACTTTTGCAGTTCCTCTCACCTTTGCATGGACTGCATCCACAAACAGAAGAATCCATCCCAGGAGTCATACATGCATGCTCATTCTTTCCAAGCAGGCAGCCCCCCGGCTCTCACAGATGAAGCTATGTGTAGTAGCCATGCGAGCCGTGATCTTTCCACAACTGGAAAGCTACTTGTGCTCCCTTTTTCCAACAATTCGACAGTTAGTCCTCCCAAACATCATTGTGATGAAGAGGCCAAACGCTCCACGATGTTATCGTCTTTTCCTGAGCTACACGGCGTCCAAGAGATCGAGCTCGCGATTGTTTCTTCAACTCATCACTCGATCCAGTCTCTCAGATGAAGCATCAGTAGAGGTTTGGTTGAAGCTGGCTCATGGTTCAGAACTAAGTCGAGGAATATTCCGAGCGAAAGCGGCTCCCGGAGTTCGTCAACAAGAAACCCCAAAGGTCACAACGACGACCCGGCAACGGGGGTTTGTTTCTTGGATAGTGTGCAGCAGCAAATTGGCGGTTTTGAGTGTGGTAATGGTTTGTGCCGTATGGAGCTTGGTCGAAGCAGGTTTAGGTGGTCGATCGTACAATATTAATTCACAGCAGCCATTCATTGCAGGAGCTACTTTCACAAGCGGCTTTCTTGCGACAAAAAAACTCGAAGATCGCTTGCACAGATAGGAAATCTGCAGGACTACTGTAGCTCCTCTAATGCGCTTGGATAGGTTTCTTGTCTATTGTTTGTTTTTCCTGCTCCTCGAGCTTCGTGAGCGCCTCCTCACATGTAAGTTTGTCGACTCCTCGCACTTCGTGTCCAAGGTTTGTTCTTTCTTCATGGTTGTAGCTTCCAGAGGTATCATCAACACTAGTTGCAGCTTACGTAGTGCAGCAATCGGTGGTCGATTTGAAGATTGCTGTTTTGGTTTGCAGATTGTTTATTGATCTGCTGTCTTCCTGGTGTTCCGGAGTCCAGATTGTTCATCTGTTTTTCTGTGGCTTCCTTCTGCCATGTGCAGAATCTTGTAGAGTTTGATAGTACTCGTTGTTGTTGGTCTGTTGCTGCAGATTTTCCATCGGCAAGCTGTAGAGCGTTGTTTGTGATAGCTAGCTATAGTAACCAATGCTCAGAGCAATTCCCATGTTGTTCCTTGAGAAGCTTTCTGTTGTTCATTGCTTCACAGTGTAAGCTGTTTGTGATGTGTTTCTGAGGAGGAGGAGGAGGAGGAGGAGGAGGTTGTTGCGGTGGGGAGCGCAGTAAGGGGGGGAAAGTGCTTGTGTTTTGAGCCATTTTGTTCAGAGGATGGTGACTCAGGGGAATGAAACATTTGTACAGCTTCACGGTGTGCAGCAATCTGGTTTCTCCTCTGAGAGAAGCAACACGATTTGTGTGAAAGGAACATGGTATCCCATGCATTTTGTCCTCGTCATCACTGATGGTATCGATGCTTGGAGGACAGATGCAACAGAGAAAACTGTGATATTGCGATCAAGAAGCTTGCGACTCACAGAAACCGAGTATGTGGATAAGGTGCAATTGCACCTTGGCCAACAGCACTCGAGCTCTGTGTATTCGTTGTGTCGCATTGACTCAGAGAAGGTGCGATTTACGTGCACTCCCATGGACAAGGATTACTCTCTTGGTTTCACCTTAGATCTGGTCCTGAATAAGGTGCCAGGCATGAGCATCACCTTTGATATGTTGCAATTTGTAATGCGGGCGCACACGGAGCTTCTGGAGCAGATGGAAAGTAAGACGCGAATGTTTGAACGCACAAAAGCTGCTGCAGAAAAAAGTTTCAGAGAGCTCCAGAAGGAGAAAAATGAGGTGGAATTAAAGTTTCTGCAGCTGAAGACACGGGCGGATGATGGTGCTTTGAGTGCCTTGTCACCAGCTGGGAAGAGGAAGGCTGACCATGTGGTGGAGAAAGGATCTGTGAGGCAAAAGCCACTACGGACTTTGCCTACCAGCCCACCACCCTCGCCTCCTTCAGCCTCAAAGACGCCACTGTATTCCAATGGCAACAAAGAGCTTTCAAAATCTAGGAGTAAAGCAAGACGAGGAGTGGTGACACCAACGAAGATAAGTGTGAAGCACTCCATGTCTGAACCCAAGTATAGCGGCTGGGGAGCACAAGCAAAATTCTTTCTTGGAGTTGCTGGTCCACGGGAGGAGCAGCAGACTGCTGAAGAAGAAGAAGAAGAAGAAGAGGAAGAAGATACTGACAGAGCAAGAGAGAAAGAGATGCTCATGGCTGCTGCCAATGTAGATGGATGCTTGGAGAGATCTCAATTTCCTGTTGGAGACTTGGCGTTTACTGAAAGGCACTATCGCTTGGTGACAGCACAAAAGGGAAGAAGAACAACTGGCTCGATGAAGAAAGGCAGGTCGAATGTTAACAAAGGTTCTGGCAGTAAGAGAAAGAAAGGAGGTCAAAGATCTGTTGCAAAGAAAGGTGCAGTAATCTGTGCAGACCAGATAGAAGATCAAGTGGCAAAGGGCATCAAACTGTTGGAGCCATTTACAAACTCTGGCTTGTGTGCTGGTCGGGATGGAGAAGAGAGGAGTCAGCTAACACTCCCCACCAAGAAAAGGGGCAGACCATTTGGGTCCGGAAAGGGCTGCAAACCATCACCTGAGAAGAAAGCAACAAGTTTGCAGTTGAACAGCCAAACATACAGTGACGAAGTTTCACACTGGCCCGGTGTGTCTCTCCAGGGAACTGATGCACAACAGTTTGGGGTTCTGGACAATCTAGGTGTTGCTCCAGTTCCTGATGAACAGAAAGAGTTCAATGTCATCAGTGCAGACTTCCATGATTTTGATGGCGATCGCACAGAGAATGCAATGGCCTTGAATCAATTCTGGGCTCTCTATGATGACAAAGATGGGATGCCCCGATTCTATGGCCGCATTTCAAAGTTGATTCACACACCTTTTGAGGTCAGTGTTGAATGGCTGGAACCTTATCGTCCAGTAGTTCAACCCGATGGCCTTGTTAAGTTAGCAGATCTCTCTGCATCATGTGGGGAGTTTAAGCTTGGAATTGAGTGTGCACAGACATTGGCTGCTTTCTCCCACAGGGTGGAGATAGATATAATAGAGGGATCAAAATCCATTTTTCGATTATATCCCAAAAAGGGTGAGGTCTGGGCACTTTACAGAAGTTGGTGGCAGCACAAGCCTGTCCAATCTGATGCTGGGGAGGAAGACAACGTGAAGTTTGAGTATGATTTAATGCAAGTATTGAGTGACTATTCAAAAGAAAAGGGTGTGAAAGTAGCACCACTTTATAAAATTCCAGGCTTTACAGCAGTCTTTCAGTCAATTCAAGAAAGCAGTATGATTCCAGCTAGGGATGTATTGTCCAGATTCTCTCATCGAATCTTTACATATCAGATGAGAGGAGATGAGAGGCCTGGAGTGCCCGAGGACTCCTTGGAGCTTGACCCTGCGGCTACTCCTGTGGAATTCCTAAAAGAGTCTCCAAATGGGTATGGTGTTGATCATCCACCTCCTGCAATGGAGTCACTCCAGACAGTTTCTGAGTCTGGTTGAATGGCTGGGGGTTTTTAGCTCATCTTGAATCCTCAGGAGCCTTGATGCTACTTTCTTACCCACCTTGACAGATGGTAGTAACAGCTGGCCTAAGATGCTCATGTTTGGTGCCTTGAGAGAGTTCAATCTGCTGATGGTTTATGGGTTGAGCCAAGTATTTCAGCCTTCTATGCTGGAAGAGTGTGTGCAGAGAAAGTGGGTTAAGAATGCTGGGAAAAACATTGGTTGTGACAGTGCCCATCCTTGGAAAGCAGGAGTGGCACTCAAGTCTCAGTGCAGACTTGGCAAGAAACCTGTGTGGCATATTGCTGGATTGTTGGGAGGCCCATTGAGGTGGACATACAGTCTTTCATAGAGTAGGTGTTTCAGTTTGCTGGATTAATATTGTATGAAGTTTTGAGACATATTACTCTTAAAATTCTATGCGTATTCTTGGATTCTCTGATTTTGTTGGTTGTGTCCACTGGGAAGAGCTGTGTGACCACATCCTCTAAAATATTAAAATGATGACATCTATTGGGCAGGCAGGTACTATGTTCATAATCTTGCAAGATGTACTGCTTTATGTGTCATCAATCTTCATTTGTAAAGTTTAGGGTTTGCTCAGGGGCAGCTCAGCAGATTGGTAGCTTTCTTACCTCTCACTAGATCAAGTGGTTCAGAAGCATTGCTGTGTCTGGAATCTCATGACACAGTTATAAGGATTATGAGAGGAATTTTATGACAAGCCTTTAGAAGCATTTGTTGCGGTGGAACTCTCTGTGATGGTATTCACTGTGCACAGTATTTGCACCTTAAGTTTGTGTTGTCTTAGGTGGCTTTCCCCAAATTTCTTTCTTCCTGCTGTTGGAGGTTTGAATTTGTCAAAGGAAAACAGATGTGAGAGCATGATGTCTAGCTATGTTCCTTGCACAGGAACTGTCCTCGTTAGAGGGCCTCGCATCTAAGCTTGTATTTCAATCTTTCTGAGCTTTATTGTGTTGATGTATCCTGTTGAAGTGTTCTTTGAACCATTCGTTTTGTAGTGCTGGAGTGGGGAGATGTGGTTGTCCCACTTCTTAACAACACATGTTTTTAGTGGTGATGAGGTAGAAACTGTGGAAGAGATGGGGTGGCCAATGAGAGTGCTGACAATTGAGCTTGAAGATGGCCAACAGTGAGGAAGGACAACAGCTGAGAAGCTTTCAATCCCCGTACTATGTCCATGTCAAGAACATAATTGTGATCTCTTTGAATATGTTTCTTTAGAAAGGCTTTCAATCCCTGTACTTGTTCACATCAATGGGTCTTCCAACAATACCATTCTTGGGGTGGATCATGGCTTGAATTTAGTCTTAATTTCACCAGAAAGAAAATCAATTCATGAGTTGTTTTGCTACTTTTGAAAGCTTGCTTATTTGCGATTGTGTCCATTGTTGTGGAGATTTTTTAAATCATGAACTCGTGTTTGCAATTGGTGACTTGTTACTTCTTTTCCTGCTAAAGAAACTACATAAGTAAACTTTCAATTTGAAACTCGATGCCACAACAAGGACTAAGGATCTCTTTCTGATGAGGGGGCCTATGACTAGTAATAAAAAAACTTATGACGCACACAAAAAATGCTGGATGTGGGTGAGGCCACGTGGCTTGTTTGTATTTGAGATCTCAAACCAGATCCTGAGATCTGGACTCTTGCCCTGTTTGTTTCTTGTGTTGCAAAATCAATGAATTCTTGCTGGATGTGTAATTTTGCAGCCTTGCATATCTATATGACAACAATGTGCTTACATATGTTGAAGCTGTCAACAAAGAAAAGGCCAAGAGCAATATGGAATGCTATCTATAAGTGACAATGTGTGCCTTTGTTGTCTCTTTTGCAACTGCTTGACCTCAACTCCGTTGATTATAGTTTTGCAAGAATGATGATTTGATTGGGGATTTGCAGATTTTCTAGGGTTTTCTTTTTTCCATGTTATCATGGTTTCAACATTCTTCCAATTTTCTCTTGTAAGGTTTTCAGGACTAGTTAGGAGGGATAGACTCACAATGAAGATGGACAAGTTGGTTGGTAACTTTCACTCGATGGAAGTTAGGAAGTTACTCTGATAGGTTGGAGAGTACCTTTCAGATTGTGTAAGTTATTATTCTTGCAACATCATTGCATGTTAACGAACATGATTTTTTCAGTCCAATGAGGGATCAAAATATACAAAGGATAAAATGCGATGATGCTTTACGATCATGCAAGAATTTGAAGCAAAATTTAGGGTGAAAGACAATGGCAAGAAATGCATGACTATTTGAAGTCTTTGTGTGGGGATGTGCACATCACACGAGGAGAATATGATGACAACATCTATTTTCGAAATTGTTGCTGCCTACTAGTCCTTGTGTATCTACCATTTAACAACAAGGAAAGCAGATTGTAAAGTGGCCTAATATGAAGTTGAAGGGTTTTAACCAAGCAAAATGTAATACATATGTTGATTTCAGGGTTCATTATTTGGAACTTAATAGCATCTTCATTTTGAGGGGGATTGTAATCATGTTTTTTACATGAAGTTCTAATAGGCATGTTAATTTTTTCCATGAGAAAACAAATGGAAAACACTTGTTCATATTGTTAGGAGTGTATGCACCATCATCAAAGGGGAGAACCTGCGCCTTAAAAGTTGTTAAAAAGGGTAATTTAAGCACATAATTTTTTAATTGCCCAAGCAAGAAAACAACAACCACAGCTAGACTCTTGAATTTTTGGTGCTTCCTATGATTAATGTCCTTGAAAGCAATGTTGACCTCTGATTTGGTGTGCATGCAAAAACTAACCCAAGCTTTTAGAAAACATTAACATGTTGCAGCATGAAGACACATTGATGAATTGGTTATTAGTGTGCAAATGCTAGTGCACTCCTAACATTTGGTTGAGTATTTTATGGTCCATTGAACTATCTTTGTTATGCCTTATTCTTGGAATTGATTCTTGATGTCTTTTCCATAGATGAAGATGTTGTGCATAGAAACAAATTGTGAATATAATCAAAAGGGTGGTAATTAGTAATAAAAAAATAGAAGTCCATAAGGAAATAATGTGTTTCATTACTTGCAATTTTTTAATTAGGTACTTAAAATATGAAGGACATGGAACAACATTTTCAATAACGTTTCGAGCATATTGACATTGTTTAACTTAATAAATATTTGTTATTGGAAAGGAGGTAAACAAATTTAATTTGGGTTGTAATGTTAACCATAACTACTTATTAAGTAGTTTTCATGTAAATTTTAAGAAGGCTAAATGTGTGGGCTTGCTTTAGATTATGAGTGTAGTAAAAGTAGCACAAATGATGAGATGAGTCCTTATCATGTAACAATGTTGGGAGGATTTACTATTTCAATACAATAATATTAGGGCACATTTTGTGACACGCCCCCAAGCTCTTTGATAGACTCAAAGCTGAGTCTGAAGTGAAAACAATGGAAAAACAAGAAGTTGGGGCACATTCTTTGGCTCGTAGCACTTTGGGGGTGGAAGGGCGTGCTAGAGCTTTGGGATGGGACTAAGAAGAATGACAAGTAACTAATCATTCGCACAGACCTGCACAAAACCAAACAACAAGTTGGTTAATGCATAGTTGGAACACTTTTGGTGTTAGGATGAGCCACGAACAAACTTGGATTCACAAGACTCATCACGATTTGAACTTGGGGAAGCCACCACCTTCCCTTTTATAGTATACTTTATGCTTCTCCACGAGGCCCACATCCAAATGGCATTTTGTCTCGGGATTCGCAAATGGGAGTTCTAAAATTCCCAAAGTTAGGACTCTTGTAACTTTGGGGGCCCATAACTTTGTGTGCAAACCTTTGATTGAAATGAGATTTAAAGAAAAGTTATAGCCCTCGTTGAGAACTTTTCAACGATATGTGGCATGTCACCTGCACACAAGGAAATCGGGTCGATTCTTGATTTTTAATAGTCAAAAGTCAAATTGCCAATTTGACTCCCAACCTTTCTTTTGGTCATAATTTGTGTTTCAAATGTCCAAATGGGTCATGCGAACCCATTTTAAACATTTACGTTTCAATAGCTTTCCAATGATATAAAGAACTCTTTAATCCAATGGGTTTTGACCCTTGCAATCGCTCCTTGAAGATTCGGGAGTCCATCAAGACTCCAACTCCCCAAGTGGGAGTTCATTTGGGAGTGTGAAGGTTCATTCTCTCACACTCTCCTGCACTCCTGGGAATATAAGATGTGCCTTTTGGGCCTCCTTCTTGTCCCGCACTCTTGCAAGCCTTTGCTTTGGTCGCGAGCCCAAGGCTAGGGTTGTGACACTTTGTGTATTATAGATTTTGCATATGTGTATCTGTCGTGGTAATCAATTTGACCAACTTGGAGTTGGTGGAGATAATGTTGAAGTTTACATTTCCTCCTAACATACCAGATAATGTGTTGTTATACGTTGTTCCAAGTTCAAATGCATTTTGGAATGCAGTATTATTGTTGACCATGATAGTAGTTGGGTTATGTTTATTGAAGGCATGGATTTGGGCTATTATTGGCTATTAGGCTTAACATGCTAGCAACTTGTAGATTATTGTCTTCAAAGTGGACATACTAGCTCTTTTTCCTCTTACCTACAAATTTCCTACAACTCTACAATGCAAATGTTTCTAAGACTCATTGAGTGACCAATATTAGAGGATGAAACAATGAAAATTAGTTGCATTCGGAACGAGTCATAATGCCCATACTCACATGTTTCTCATGATGTGGTTCAAATTATATGACAATGCATCACATTTGTTCACCTTGGAAAAACAAGTCAATGCCATGACTGATATCCATCATTTTTGTGAATTTTGTTAGGGTGTCTAGACAAAAACAAGAAAGATGTTTTCCTAGGGATGGAATAAGTATGGGAAGGTAAGAAAGATGTGGAGTATTCTTTATTTTGGGTAGTTGAAATTGATTGGCTATTTATTCAAATCAAACTTGTTTACATTTCTTAGCTTGGTGTAATTAACAAAGTTTTCATAGATTTTCTTTTTTTAAATATTGGATGATTTTAGAATTGAGAATGTTTGAAGTGAACAATCAATATTTTCCTACTTTGGTGAATTACTAAAAAGGGTTTGCCTTGAGGAAAGCCAAACAAGGATGATGTAGTTCCTCATAGCAGTTAAGAAAAATTCATTGAATTGACTTGCATTATCAAGGAATGTTATTAAAAGCATGGCAAAGAAGTTCTTTATAAAACTATTCAATCTCTGGATGTTGTAGTTGGTGGTAAAACCAAACTTTGTTTGGTTAGGGACTCATGTGCAGCTGATTTCCAATGTCAAGGTAGTGATGGACAAGAATTCAGCTTCCAGAAAGTTAAGTTCTGTACAGACAAACCTATTCTTACTTTTCCTTCAAGATGCCTTGACTGCAACAATCACTTGTAAACCCATGCGCAGCATATCATCTTTGATCAAAATGACTAAGTCCAACTATGGAGGCCACCTTTGCGGACCCTCATTTTTCAAGGTTACTATGAACAGGCTACGTGGAGGTCTTCATCTATACTCAGCTGGCCCCAACTTTAAAAGCTTTCTTCTAAGTCTCTTAACCAAAAGTTGTCAACTCCCAGTTGTAGTTCAAATAGTGGAAAATTGTGAAGCTTTAAAAATGAAATTGTTGTGAGTACCACTTTCATTAATAAACATGGAAAACTGGTAACTAAAACCTCTGCATATATTCATTTGAGCAACAAGCTACAAAATTGATTTCATTGTGACAGCAAAACAAAATTTTCACCATATCCAATTGAGTTCATTGAAGATGTATCCCTTGCAAACTATCAATCACTATCTTCTTCACCATGTCCATTACATTTCGTTGCAACTAGTACCTAGTATGTTTTCATTCTTTTGCACACACAATGTTTGACCCGAGCCACCTACATCACTATTTCTACAATTCCCAATCCCAGGTCTCTTCACAGTTTCCAACTGTTGTCCTTTATAAAGACCTTTTCCATGACATGGAACGTCAAGCCCATTCTATTCAATACATTGTCCTACAACACCCCATCCAGTGGATGAAGTTTCCTTCCCATCCTTGCTCCAGCTTGACAAGCTCCATACCAGTGTTGGGTGGTTCTCATTTTTTTTGGGAGAATCGTGAGTTTTGATTAAGGGAACAAAATTAAGAGTCAACCTGATTTTTTAGATTTTTTTTTTCATTTTAGAGAATTGGACCAGGTTTCAATTTTTTCTTAATATATAAATTT